>Ga0255336_101581_pt1 | contig 15421 bp, 6 predicted proteins | sample MeOH1_35cm_T3_17_FD_189102 | JGI IMG/M metagenome (GOLD analysis project Ga0255336, IMG submission 189102) | Sandy soil microbial communities from University of British Columbia, Vancouver, Canada - MeOH1_35cm_T3_179 | ecosystem: Engineered > Artificial ecosystem > Sand microcosm > Unclassified ...
AAGCGATCAATCGAAAGCGATCATCTCAGCAAGTGCTCTTCACTTTGGCGTGGGCCGCACACTGGGTTGGAATTACATTCGTAGCGATGCATACGATCTCGCAATTAGAAATGGTTCTCTTATATTCGATGGCCGGGGTCACGGTCACGGCATCGGACTTTGTCAGACAGGGGCAACTCAAATGGCAAAAGAAGGCAAGAGCTACAAGGATATTCTCGCCTTTTATTTTCCAGGAACAGCCGTGCGCATTCTTCCCCTGGACGATGGCTGGCTGGAAACACATAACGGTCCACTTACATTACGAACTACGCAGCCCCTGACTCCAGAGCGTAAAATCCTGTCACTGCAGATCTGGGAAGAGGCTCAAAAGCGTTTCTCTGTCCATCGATCTATTACACCTGAGATTACCTTCGCGCCCACTACTGAGATATTTCGCCAGCTCACCAATCAACCAGGTTGGATTCTCGCCAGCACACAGGACGCAAGAGTGACCCTGCAACCAGATAGCGTGCTGAGCGCGAACAAGCGCGATCTCTCCGCAACTCTTCTCCATGAGATGCTGCATATCCTTATAGAAACCGAATCAACTGAAAGCACGCCACTCTGGTTACGCGAAGGCCTTGCCGAGGTATTGGCGAATGAACCGGTCGGGAGTATCAATACAATGCCCATTGACGCAATCGAAAAGGCACTGCGACATCCTGACTCGCTACAGCTCAGCAAACGTGCGCACTATGCCGCTGCCACACGAGTCCATATTTTGATCTCTCGTTATGGTCCTTCTACTGTTCGTGGTTGGTTATCTTCCGGCATACCTGTAGAAGCCACGTAGTCCGAATCCGCATTTAGCATACAGACCGCTAGAACCGACAGGAAAAAGCACATAACAATCGCGTCGACAATAACGACAAGTCCCAATCGAAATGCGAGGCTCGTCATCTCTCCCGAGAGACCATGTCCAGGAGTCCATCGAATAAGCAAGCCTGTTATCACCGACGCAGTCAGGACACTAACGATCAGGACAAACCAGTATGGACCCGAACGCAGGGTACGAGATGTGGCGTGTACAGGCTGCCTGCTTACCGTCGCAGCATAGACAACAATTGCCACCACTCCAGCACCAATCCACTCCAAAGCACTCCACATCCATCCCAGCCAAAGCAAAACATTCTCATAGGAAAAGAGAATTCGCAACGAATGTGGAAACCGTGAATTCAGATAACCCGCTCGAAGCGAATCCTTAAGCCTCCAGTGATCGATCACCTTATCCCAGAAGAAGAACAGCGCAAATCCAATCAGCAACAACAGGGCTCCGCGTAACAACCGGCTGCGCGTTCGCTCCCGATCCGATAATTGCAGGATAATCCACGACTCGCCCACACCTGCGCCTGCAAGTACAACCAGAGCCAGTACTACGGAAACTGCCACCTCCAACACACTGGCATCCGGCACCTGCAACCATAGAGCGAACAATAAACTGACCAGCAACGCGAGACCAATCTGCTTCAATACGAGCCCGATACTCATCCGCGCCGCAGCGCCGCGCAAAATAGACATGGAAGAGGCTCTCATTGTGCACCTCCTGATACAGCCGGCGCAGGCACCTGCAGTTTCATGGCATCGCTTGTTGCCTGTACTCCCTGCTGATACATCGGCTCTACACGTGCGGGACTTATCTGGAACGAACCCGGGTTCACAACACGAACGAGATAAAAGATCTCCTGCCGACCAGTAAATTCACTCGCAAAAAACGCCGCATGATCGTCATGAAACTCTCGCCTTGTAAACCAGCCATACCAGCCACCAGGTCTATGATCAATCTCATAGCTGTCCTCGTTCTGTATGAACTCCACTCCTGCCGGAATCGGATCCTCCAGCATCAGGTACCGCATCGGCGAACCGTTGATAGCTTCGTGAACAGCCAGCACATCGCCGACCTGCGCAGTCCCACTCAGCGGCTGCAACGCGTAAACAATTCTTCCGTCCTTCTGGATCGGCTGTAACTTGTAATAGTCTCGCGTCAAATTCAACGACATCGTTCCCGACTGGAAACCTCTCTTCTCCGTTGAAAAATAGCGCCCGCGCACTGACCAGTAAATTCGTCCCTTTCCATTCCGCCTCACAATCTGCAAATCGTTCCTGCCCATCTGCAACTTGGAAGCATCCAGATCGACAGTAAATGAGGATCCTCCCATAGCATCCGCCGAATTGAAGTGGCGCTGCCCCACAGAGTGGCCATTGACCAGCACATCAACCGAAAAGTCCGCTTCCAACTCATGCGAAGCTGCCAGATAATCTACCAAACCGAAAAGAACCATCGCGGTCTGTTCAGTAGAATCCCACCACACACCACCGTTTCGCGCCAGCATCAACCACTGAGCTGCCCCGCTCAAAAGAGGATTATTCGGGTCTGCTTTTGACAGCAGGCGCACAGCATAGGCAGTTGCCTCGGCGTCGTTGCTATACTCCGCATCCAAAAGAGGGATATACGATCCCTTCCACGAAACCAGATCTCCTTGATGCACCGCCTTTGATGCAAGCAGCTTTGCGATCTCTCCGGCCCGCGCATCATGCACCTGCAACATCGCAAGCCCAGTCATCGCAAGAGCCTCCGGCTGCAGATCCGCGCGGCGCGACCACTGTGTCTCCAACGCATCTTCCAGCTGCTTATCTCCTGCCTCCGCCAACGCATACACCACGCCAGCACGTAGTTCAGGGCGCATCTTTGGATGCTTGGAGAGCTCAGTCCGCAGATATGCCATCCCCCTATTTAGCATCTCCTGCTGATCACCGGCGAGCGGCATGAACTGCGCTCCTCGCCCGATACCGCTTACCACATAGGCCGTCATATAAACGCGGCTCTCGTCTTCCTTCCACCAGCCCCAACCGCCATCGTCGTGTTGATAGTCCTTCAGGCGATTCAATCCGGCCTGCATCTTCGCCCGCAGACCAGCATCATCCACATGCGCACTAACCTTCAGGCGATTCAACGTCTCTGCCACAATCACATTCGGCAGATAGCTCGACATCGTTTGCTCTGTGCAGCCGTATGGATAGCTCGTCAAATACTCCAATGCGGAGAAAAGCGATCCGGCAATGGATGAACTTACTTCCACCCGTATCGAATGAGCCGCCGCATCAGTATTCGTCGGGAACTCTACCTTCGCCGAAGCCTGTGCTGCTCCCTCCGCAACGACTCCACTCTGTGCGATAGTCTTCGCGACCCCTGATGGCTCTACAGGAAAACTCACTTCCAGAGCATCCGATTCCTCATCCGTCAGCGCAGACGCTGTCAATCTAGCAGTCCCGACCTGCGAGGCGTGCAATCTCCATATCACTGTCGCCTCGCCTTTGCTTGGAATTATCACGCTCTGCTGTGAGCCGTTGACCGTCTCCAGTCCTTCAACCTTCAGCGATACAGTCGCCTGCTTCGGCGTCTCCAGATAGTTATGCGCAATAACCGGCAACGTAATCTCATCGTCTTTGAGCATAAAGCGCGGCGTGCCCATACGAACAAGCACGTTCTTTCGCACCAGAACACGACTGATAGCTGAACCGGCCTTTGAATCGGCCGTGATTGCATGAACGGTCGCTCTCCATGTTGTCAGGGAATCGGGGAATGTCAATGAAACACGAGCATGTCCAGCAGCATCTGTATGTACGTTCGGCGCCCAAAACGCTGTATCTGGAAAAGCCTTGCGCACACGGGGTTTCGCCTCATTCCCCGGTTTCACCTGAGCGAGCTGCGGGCTGTATCGTGCATTGCGCATCGCCAGCATAGGTGACTTCGTTCCTGCTTCGCCACTGAAGTAATACTCCAGAGACGAATCAACCTGCGCCTCGACATAACGATTTGGATAGAGCCGCCTCACCATATCTCCGCTGCTGTCCGGATAAAGCGAATAGATAGCCTCATCCACCACGCCAAAACTGAGATCCGCGCTGACGGGTCTTCCAGAAAAATCATTGGTCACAACGTCATACACCGCGCTCTGCTGCGGCTGAAACACATCCCGTGCAGGCGTAATCTTCACCTGTAACTGCTGCTGCACAGGAGGAACCTTCAGCACATTTGTGGCTTGATATACCGTTCCATTCTTAACAAAGAGCGCCGACACCGTTACATTTGGCTGCGAGTCTGTTGTGATCGGCAGATCGAACGAGAGCGTCTTTCCATCCGTATGCATCACCTCGCGCTTTTGCACGGTATAGCCCTGTGCAATCACCAGTGCATAGAACCCGCTGCTCTCCGACACGATACTGAGATGAGCTGTATCGCCGGGGGCATAGCTCTTCTTATCGCTCACGATCTGCGTCGTCTGCGTGCTGCTGCCCCAACCGATCTCACCTGCGCCCATAATCCACAGATAGCTGCTGGATCCCGGGTCTCGCGTACCCGGCTGCACCGCTGATGCCGTCGCCTGAAGCTCGGCGCTGCTGTACTTCGGCGTTCCTACAGGTATGTCCCCAGTGGCATGTCCGCTTGCGTCAGTCGTCACATCAACCGATGGCCCGGAGATTGTCTCCGTCTTTTCCGACTCATAATGACGAAAAAGCATCTGAACGTGAACGCGCGTGCTCACGGGCTTGTCGTCATAATCCACCGTTGTCACTCGAAACTTCGCAATCTCTCCGGAACGTACCGCATAATTCACCGGCTCAACATTCACACGAAATGTGCCGTACGTAGCCAGAAAACGTCCTCGCCCCGTAATCTCTCGATTCGCTGCATCGGTCACGCCAGCTTCGACCGTATAGTCAAGGTCAGGATGTACGCTACCCTGTCCGTCCACTTGTGTAGGCACCTGAACCACCAACACGCCATTCGCATCGAGCTTTCCAGTCTTCTCCGCCTCCTCATCTCCCGCATAGCCCATCGGTGAACTATCGCCTTCATCCTGCTCCGAGGCATCATCTCCTGATCCCCACCAGTAGTGGCGTTCGTGATAGACACGATACTTCACCTTCGCATTCGCCACCGGCTCTCCGAAGAAGTAACGCGAATCGATCGTCACCGCCATCGTCGCGCCCTGGAGTACCCGTTTCTGCGCAGCCGTCACCTGCACTCTGTACTCAGGCTTACGATAGTCCTCGACGTGAAAGCCACTCGCAATGGAACTCTCAGGAGAATCGCCCACACGCAGAGAGTAGTATCCAAGAGCTGCCTCTTTTGGCAAATCAAAATCTCCGGCCACATCTCCCAGAGCTGAGATCGCCATCTCACGATCGAAGACCGCCTTGTCGCTCTCATCCGAGATCGTCACACGCACCTTGCCAGGCTTCGGCAGTATCAGCGCATTCCCACTGTGCTCACGCAGTATTGCCTTCCAGTGCACCGTATGTGTCGGTCGATAGACTGGTCTCTCTGTAAATACATATCCTGCATACTTTCCGCTGGCTGAATAAGTCAGAGCCCACTGCGCAGGGGCAGACGCAGCAAACTCATCGCCCTTGCTTGCGACCACCCAAAAATTATCCTGCGCCGACGGGTCCGTCTGCACGCCAAACTGTACAGCGCCATCAGCACCTGTCGTACCTGAGTTCACCAGCCTCTGCCCAAAGCCCGCATCAACCTTTACTCCCGCAATCGGCTGGCCGCTGACTCGATCCACGACATAGGCCACTACATTGCCCGACGTCGTTCGAGTCACCAGGGCCATCTCAGTCACCATCAGCAACGTATAGGCCTTGTATTGTCCATCGGTCGCTTCTACCAGATAGAGACCGGCCTTAAGCTTAGGCACCGCAAGCACATTCGTGTCCGATACGTAGGTCGACGGAACAACTTGTCGCCATCGCGAAACAAGCTGAGCCCGATTCAGAATCGGAATCTGTGCGAACTCGGCTTCGCTCACAATTCGGCTGCTGCGTCTGATTGAGCTCTGCCGCTCACGTAGAGCATGCCTTGATGCTCGCGAGAACTGTCGGCGGAAGAAATCACGAATACTCCGCCATAGACTCCGCTTCCAGTCGTGAAACTTCTCCAGCCACGTACGCTCATCGATCTGCTCGCGATTAAGCAGTCCGGCCTCTGGGCCGAACGAATGCAGCTCGCGCAGATTCTCCATGAACTTCACTGGGTCGTTCACGCGATAAACGCGAAACTCCAGCGCGTCTACATTATGCGTATAGAGATGAATCTTCGGTTGCTCTCCCGGCGCGAACGATCTGCTCGTGCTCAGATTGAACGACACAGAGCGACCCTGTGCTCCCGCACCGGAAACCACAAAAAGCAGCACAGCCATTAGCTGAAGAAAACGCAGTCTCACGGAAGATCCTCTCGAAGAATGTTCCACCTGTACACTCCCAGAAAGTTACTGTTTTCCGCGATCGGCCGCCAGCGCATATCCGGATGATGCATTAGATCCTCCAGAGCAACACGACGCATCTCACCGGGCCCATCGCCGATAGGTCCCGTGTGATAGACCGCCCAATCGAGCCGCTCTCCAGTCAAAATCATTGAGTGAAACGGCGAAGCCTGTTCCAGTTGCCGGTAAAACAAAAGATCACCCGGACGCGCAGCACGCACATCACGACCGACTAAAAAAGTATTGTGCTGCCACAACGTCCTGGCATCAGCAAACTGAGCAAAACTACTTTTCTTGTCGCCGATAGCATACACCCCGGCCCGAAGCCGAAAAAGATCCGCCCCCAGAGGCGTAAACGGATAGGAATACTGCCCAACGGAAGGCAACGGAGGCAGCGCCTCTATTGGTACGGTCCTTTGCCAGGACTCATCGTGTGCATGCAAGGCATTGCGATAACACCAGCGCAGCAGCGCGGCGCAATCATTGATCTCGCGAGGTAACCGTTCTCTTGGTACCGAGGCGGCAGTATCCGCCAGCGCCGCAAACCATGCCCGAAAAGCAGAGCGATCCGCCGCATCATGGAGGCGAAGAAAATCGGGAGTGCCGTCCCCGAAGCGGTCGCTGGAATCCTCCACAAAACGAACCTGCACCAAAGCCGACGCATCCCCATAGCGCAGCGTCAGCCTTTGTACTCCGGGGTTAACCGGGGACTGTATCTCCACCTCGGCGGCATGACCGTCCGCAGGTAGAAGACGCGCCGAAATCCCGGAGAGAAGAACGTCACCAGTATCGATCCTTCCTCCCCGCGACAGACTCACCCGGGCAACACGGTGCCGTGCGCCATCCGCCGGCAATGTGAGCTCCCTCGGAGCAACCACAAGCCGCTGCCTCCAAACCCGTCTCCACACAAAACCAGCAGACGTTACAAGAAGAAGGACGAACGCAAGAGTAAGAAGACGTGGAATCCGTTTTGTCACTGTCTCGGCAGAGCTTCGAGGACATCTTACTGGAACCCTCTCGTCGGCACTATCAATATCGGCCACTGATCACTTAAACACTGATCCGCTGATTACCGTCGCAAACCTTGCCTACGATGACCAGCGGACAATCTGAAGTGAGTTAGCCTAAAACTCTACCCTTTCGAGAACACTCCACAACAGAGCATCCGTCGATAAAAGAACCACACTAAACAGCTTTGCCAAGCAGTCCATGAGGATCGAGTACGAACTTCTTTGCCACTCCCGCATCGAAATCCCGATAGCCCTGTGGAGCCTCGTTGAGCGGAATAACAGTAGCATTGACGATCTTTGCAATGGGCAGCCGATCATAAAGGATCGCTTGCATCAGAGCGCGGTTGTACTTCAGCACTGGAGTCTGTCCCGTGTAAAAGCGATGCGACTTCGCCCAGCCCAGACCAAAACTCATGCTCAACGCCCCATGCTGCGCCGCCTTATCCTTTGATCCCGGATCTTCAGTTACATAAAGTCCCGGAATCCCAATTCCGCCGGCAGCACGTGTAATCGACATCAACGAGTTCAGTACCGTCGCCGGAGCCTCAACCGTATGTTGCGCTCCATGTCCCTTCGCTTCAAAACCGACCGCATCCACCGAGGCATCGACCTCAGGAACTCCAAGCACCGCCTCGATCAAATCCTCCAGCTTGTCGCTCTTGCTCAGATCGATAGGCTGAAAGCCCACCGAAGCCGCATGCTTGAGGCGTTCGGGATTCATATCGCCAATCAAAACCACAGCCGCACCCAAAATCTGAGCCGAAGCCGCTGCTGCCAGACCGACCGGACCAGCCCCGGCAACATAGACCGTGGAACCAACTCCAACACCGGCAGAGACAGCTCCGTGAAATCCCGTGGGCAAAATATCCGAGAGCATCGTCAGATCACGAATCTTCTCCATCGCCTGCGCTTTGTCCGGAAATTTAATCAGGTTGAAGTCGGCATAAGGCACCATGACATAATCTGCCTGTCCCCCAACCCATCCCCCCATATCTACATAGCCATAGGCTCCTCCGGCGCGGCTCGGATTGACATTCAGGCAAACCCCGGTCTGCTGCTCTCTGCATGTCCGGCATCGTCCACACGCAACATTGAACGGCACCGTCACCAGATTACCGACCTCGAGATATTCGACGTCTTTGCCCTTTTCGATCACCTCGCCGGTGATCTCATGGCCAAGCACCAACCCCGCGGGCGCAGTCGTGCGGCCACGAACCATATGCTGGTCCGATCCGCAGATGTTGGTGGAAACCACCTTCAGAATCACCGCATGTTCAATCTTTTTGCCCGCTGGATTCTCAAACTTTGGATAGTCGATGGACTGTACCTCAACATGATTCGGTCCGAGATAGACGACGCCACGATTGCTGGCCATATACTCTGCTCCTTTACCTCTGAAAAACTCTGCTCACCCTGACGGCAGCATACTCTTACTGCACTAGGACGACCATCTTGGCTCTCGATTTGCCTGCATCTCAGACAGATCTTCAAACCAGACTTACCAGGTGATCTCGACAACCTGGTCCAGATAACCTTTACCTGCACCGCCTGTAACCAGAAAACCATCCTGATTACGCTGTGCTCCCTTCACCCTTAAATTGTGGACAACATTATTGGTCCGAAGATAAATCTGCTGTGAAGTTCCCGCAGGAACAGCCAGCCGCAGACGTAACGAGTGCGCGCTGTACTCCTGCCGTATCACCTTCACCTGGTCCGTGCTGGCTCCCGCCTGAGGTGTCTGCGGCTCCAGTCCCACCTCAACTGCCGGAAGCGGAATCTTCAGGCGATGAACAGAGGCTTCCGTATGGCTACAAGAAACATCCTCAAAAAAATCCTTGGAGCTTTGAAGGCACATCTTGATCGGCTTCTGCGAGACCGCCTCGATCTCCATATCCGAACCGGCGCGACGCATCGTTATATTGAGCTCGGTATCTCCAAAGGGCACATTTCGCAGCGAAGCCCCTGACCACTGCGCCGGCAGCTGGGGATCCACTCGAAGCCGTCCCGTCAAGGCATCCGCCTCCAGCCCAAACAGGCCGCGCACTGCAGGCGCAAGCACCATAGCCGACGACCACAGCTGGTGCGAGCTGCTCCGGCCCAGCGGCTGATAGAACTGTCCCGACAGTACCTCCGTCACTGCGCCCGGGTCCTGTAACCACGTAAGCTGCACATTCTGCTTGAGACTCGCAAACCCAGCCTGCGGACGGTTCGCGCGATACTGCGCCAGCGACGCCCAACCCGTATATAACGGCCACACCGAACCGTGATGATAGCTCAAAGGATCGAAAGTCTCCGCTCCCTCTTCCAGCGATCGCATCCCCCAATCCGTCGAAAACTTCGGCGAAGCCCACGCATCGAGCATCGCATCCGCCTGCGGAAGCGCAAGCGTGCCGCTCCACCAAGCAACAGCTGGAAATACAGTGGGCCGCGCATCGAACGTGCCATCGGCACTGTGACTGAAGCTGTAAAAACCATCCGCATTGCGATAAGTAGCAAGATAATCCCGAGCTGTCTTTGCCTGCTGCGCAGCAGTAGAGACCAGCGCGTCATCCCCCATCAGTTTCGCCAGTTGAGCCATGGCTGTAGAAGACTGCTGATCGAGCGCAGCCAGATAGACCTCCTGCTGCGGCATCTTCGGAAGCCACTCCTCCACCCATCCCGTACCCTGCGAGTTGTCGTAGACGCCATTCGTCGTGTGGGCTCGCGTGAAGGCATAAGCTCGTTTCACATTGTCCCAGTGGTCACGCAGATAACCGACATCTCCGCTCGACTTGACATAATCGCTCATCTGCATCACAAACAGCGGTGTGGAGTCCGCAGCGGCATACAGATAAGGAAGATGAACCCAGTCCACCAGCTCTGCAGTCTGCGAGTACTCGTGCATCATCTTGCCATCGGCACGCTGATGCGCCAGCAGAAAGTCCATCGCCTCGCGGCTTAGCTGAAAGTCGCCATAGCTGTTGACCGCATAAAGCGTCCACAACGTATCTCGGCCAAAGAACCAGCCAAAACCTGGACGCGCCGAGTCTCCCGACGTATACCATCCGCCTGCCAGCCCGGCTCCAATCGCAGAAGAAACTCTCGCCTGCTCGATGGAGACCTCTGCCCACTGCAACGCTTGATTCAAATCCTTATCCGGAGTCTCCACCATCAAACGCGTGTCGAAGAAATGCGTAAAGAAGTCTGCCGTCGATCGATAGAGCACGGGAACATTCTGTGCAGCCTCCAGCAACTGGCCTTGAAGCTGCGAAGCATTCAGCTCCGGCTTTCCACTGGCACCAGTGACCGCGGCAACCAGCGGGAAAAATCTACTGTCATCGCGCGCCGGATCATAGCTGATGTTGAACTCCAGAGGCAGCGTCTGAGGCCGTTCCTGGTAAGGCCGAATCGAACCGCGCGTACTCCCCGGCATCGCCACCATACCGAAAAAGCTTGGATTATCTGTCGAAAGCGTATAAATGCCTCCGCTATCTACACTGCTCCACGACGCATTCGGGCGGCCAAAGTTGGGCGCGGGCCACTGTCGCTCCATCGAAGGTTCGAACTGCAGCGTAACCACCGCCGGACGAACCGCATGAATCTCAAAGAGCACCACAGCCGTAGCAACGTCCGCTCGTCCCGAGCGCGGAATAAACATATGCTGCTTCACCGTAATAGCAGCGTGGGAGTACGTAATCGTGGTGTGATCCGGGTGAACCTCGATCTGAGAAGCATGTTCGTTCAGATCGATCAGTGCTTCATAGCCCTGCAGCTTCGCCGTCAGGCGAGCATTATGCAACACCTTCACCGGAAGCAGCCACATCTCGAAACTGCCATCCTGCTGCCCCAGAATCGCACCGCGTTGTCCTGTGACACTGAAAGGCCGATTCGCCTGCGCGGGCTGTCGAATGACCAGAGGATTCTCATCGAGAGAAAAACTGGCTACCGGAGTAAATGGAACCTGCGCGACAGCAAAAAAAGGAATAAGCATAAAGGCGCAGAACAGGTTTCGCATGTGCCCAAAATATCGCACGGATCCTCTTCTTTCTCTCGGGGATTCTATGGAATGTTTATCTAAAACCAAAAAACAGGAGCTGCCGTAGCAGCCCCTGTTCAGAGGGTTGCTGCGTTAGAACGTAATGCGCCCGGCAAACTGAAGCTGGCGCATGCTGGAGTTTCCTTCCAGGCTGGTGATGACGCCGCCCGTAGAGCAATCGATGCAGCGAGCATTCGACGCCGTGGGAATATCAAGAGCGGCATGGTTGAAGACGTTGAAGGCTTGGAACTGGAACTGTGCCTTCACACGTTCGGTGATGGGAATCTCCTTGATGAGAGCCGCGTCGGCATAATAGTCGCGCGGTCCGATCAGGGAGTTGCGGCCGATGTTACCGATAGCGCCGAACTGCGGACGAGCGAACGCCCCAGCGACAGCACCATTCGTGGCTAACGCAGCTACCGGCGTGAAGTACTGCCGCGAGTGCGTCACAGGATCGAGCGAACCGACCTGGGTCGTGAAACCACCGCCTGCCTTATTAGGACGGCAATCGCTGGTGACACCAGGACCACCGAAGTTGTTATCCAGATCCTGATCGGCACCGCACTCCCCATAGGTCGGCGTAAACGGACGTCCGCTCTCCCATGTCGTAGTGCCCGTCAGGGTCCATCCGCCGATGGCATAGTCCACCATGCGATTGACGTTGCTGGCGAACATACGGTTCCGCCCGAAGGGCAGAGCATACAGTCCGCTCATAACGAACACATGCGTGCGATTCGTATCGTTACGTCCGTAGCTGAGGTTCGGATAGTTTGCAAAAACCGCATCGTTGGCATAATTCATCGCCTTCGACCACGTATAGTTCGCATTGAACTGCAGGCCGTTGCTGAAGCGCTTGTCCAGCTTCGTCTGCAAAGAGTGATAGTTGGAGTTTGCAGTCGGAGCAGCCGAGGTCAGACCGTTGGAGCAGCAGATCGTCGGCGCTCCCTGGTATACCCCGCTGAACCGGTTGAAGTAAGGACGCCGCGCCGCGCTGTTGCCAAGCTGGCTCGGCGAGGTCGGCAGCAACGGAGAGTTGAAGTCGAAGCCATACGTCTCACCCGGATAGATACGCTCAGCGTGGTTGCCCACATAAGCGATCTCAGCCGTAAACGTATTGGTGAACTGCTGTTGCAGCGTCAGGTTCCACTGATCGACCTTGGGAAGCTGGATGCGGCTGCCACGGAACTGCGGGCTCGAGTTGTTCGAGAACGGAATCAACCCATTCGACGGAATCGTAGGAGCAGCAGGCTTCGCCGGAAGTGTGGTGAGTGTGGCAAAGTACTGCCCCGTCGCACTGGTCGAACCCTGATCTTCATTGTTCAGCACAGGAAGATTGTGGGTAAGCACAGAGCCGAAGAGAGTACCGAAGAAGCCGACGCTGTCATACACCTGTCCGAAACCGCCCCGGATAACCGTGCTGGGATGAAGCTGATAAGCAAACCCAAAACGTCCCGCGAGGTTCATGTAGTCCATCTTCTGGCCGCCGTTGGTTCCAACACCATTGGCTCCTGCCACGCGGATGCCACCGGCATTGATGTCGGCAAAGCCGCCATTGCCGGGACTATTAACCGTCTCGGGATAGATGACATCCCAGCGAACGCCATAGTTGACCTGCAACTTATTCGTAACGCGCCACGAGTCCTGCCCATAAAACGCTCCACGCTTCTGGCGGTTGGAGGCATCCTGCTGGTAGACATCGAAGCGCTGGAAGCGTGCCACCTGCCCGAAGAGTAGCGAAGCCAACGCATTGCCGCTCGAAGCAACCGGATCCAGAGGACCGGCAGCCGTCGAGGACGATGCGAAGTTCAACACACCGGCGCGATCGTTATCGCTGGCATTACGCAGGTTCAGAGCGTAACGGATATCGCCGCCGAACTTGATCGTGTGGTTGCCAAGAATCTTGGTCCAGTTGTTTGCAATCTGAAAGACCTGCTCGCTCTCCAGCAATGGGCAATTGCAACCCTGGTTGCCGAAGTTGCTGAGTGTATCCGTCATCGTAAAGTTCGGCAGACCGCTGCTGTCAGGAGCCGAATTCAAATTCGGAATCCCAGCATTCTGAGCAGGCGTCTGTCCTGCGGTCAGCTTGTTCAACGACACGTGATAGTTGAGGAACCCGAAGCGAACATCCGTCAGCAGTGATGAGTTCACTGCCCAGTCCATGCCAAGCGCCGCGCTCTGGTTCTGCACCTGCGAACGTCCAGTCGTCCCGCCGATACCGAAACCCGGACCTCCGCCCGGTCCAAAGGCAGCGTTTCCAAACAGACGGAAGAGAGCATAGTCATAACGACCGAAAGCATGAATCTTGCTGTTGACCTGATGATCGATGCGAACATCCGCCTGGTCGGCATCGTTGTTGCCATTGCCCGATGCGGCAAAGTTGTTCGTGATCGCCGACCCATTCGTATTCGGCGCAGGCAGCAGCTTCAGCAGGGCAATCGCCTGAGGTGAGATAGCAGAACGCGGAATCGCATTGCTGGCATACTGCTGCCCCGCAACTCCCGTTCCAGAGGTATGGTTATAGATCGGCTGCGTCCCCAGATACTGGCTCAGATCGCAGGTCGTGCCTGCGGTCTGGTCGATGCAGGTATTCCGCGCCTGCTGCGTCGGAACCGAAAGCAGTTGGCTTGCGCCCAGACGCTGACGTGTTCCCTGGTAGTCCATAAAGAAGAACGTACGATCCTTGATGATCGGTCCCGACAGCGAACCGCCAAACTGACCGAAGACCTGCCCCGGAATCAATCTCCCGGTTACAGGATCAGGCGTGGACTGCGTAAAAGGATTGCGCGCCAGCTGTTCTCCGCTACGGCGATAAAAGAACGCATCTCCATGAAACTGGTTTCCGCCGGACTTCGTCTGCGCGCTGACGATTCCGCCAATCGCGCCGCCAAACTCGGCATCGTAGTTCGATGAGGTCACCTTCAACTCGCCCACCGAATCGAGCGTGGGGTTAATCACGATGATTCCCAAAACAGGCTCGCGATTATCCGTGCCATCCAGCAACCACCCCTGCACACCATAGCTCGACCCATTCGTCGTCACCGAGGTCGTGCCCTGAGGGTTCTCCGGCCCATTGATGTTGAACGTCGAGTGCTGCACGCCCGGCGTCAGAAGCGTAAACTGAGTGAAGTTGCGATTCGAGTTGGGCAGGTTCTGAACTGCCCGCTCATCAAGAATCTGTGCGACGTCGGCTCGGTCTGTCTTAAGAGCCGGAACCTCGCTCGCCGACACGTTTACCGTCGTGCTCGCGCCTGCTCCAAGCTGAACATCGACCATCTGCGATGTATCCGCGTGAACGACCACTCCCTTGGATTCGGTCGACGCAAACGTCGGAGCCTCAACCTTCACATCATAGCTGTCTGGAATGAGGTGGGCGACGCTCCACGCTCCACTGTCGTTGGTCTGCGTCGTCTGGGTAATCCCCTTTCCTGCATTTGTCACTGTAACTGTAGCGCCTTTAACGACAGCCCCCGAGGTATCGGTCACGGTTCCATACAACGAGCCGTAGACCGCTTGTGCACGCATACCTCGCGAGCCGGTCAGCAGAAAACACACTGCTGCTAACACCAGCCATAAGCGGGCTGCTTTTTTATGATTCAACATCTAGTCCTCCTGATTGTTGAGGCGAAGATTGCCTTCTCGAAGAGATGCACACGACTCCACAACAGTCGCTAAGATTCAGCGTTCAAAACAACGACTGTCACCGTATTCACGGTGCGCACCTCGTTTGACGGGTGAAATTACAAGTGAAATACTCGTTAATTGTGAGTGGAACCGCTCTAAGCCATTCATCCCTTGGAGGAACGATGGATGATCCGCGTTGGGCCCTCGCTCAACGTGTCGTGGCCAGTCCACACCTCAGCTCTTCACCTAAGCTGTGTGAGTTCTTCCTCTATGTAGTTGACTGTTGTCTACGAGACGCTCCCGAAGAAGCCACTGAGCAGCAGATCGGTGTTCACGTCTTTCATCGCATCCCCGGTTACAACTCCAGCGACGACAGCATCGTTCGCTCACAGGCACGTCTCCTTCGTCTCAAGCTGGCCGCTTACTTCGCCAACGAAGGAAGCAGCGAAGACACCGTCGTCGAGATC
>Ga0255336_101582_pt1 | contig 15417 bp, 12 predicted proteins | sample MeOH1_35cm_T3_17_FD_189102 | JGI IMG/M metagenome (GOLD analysis project Ga0255336, IMG submission 189102) | Sandy soil microbial communities from University of British Columbia, Vancouver, Canada - MeOH1_35cm_T3_179 | ecosystem: Engineered > Artificial ecosystem > Sand microcosm > Unclassified ...
GGGTGCTTGCCGGCGCGCCATCGAAGTGACTTTTGGCGTGCCGCGGCGCTTGGCAAAACGGAAAATGCTTGTGCTAGAATTGTTCGCACGTTGGGGGGGGTAGCTCAGCTGGGAGAGCGTCGCGTTCGCAATGCGAAGGTCGGGAGTTCGATCCTCCTCTCCTCCACCATCAGATGTTCTCGGCAGTTCCCAAGTGTTCCTGAAACCCCACAGCCAGCAAGGCTTGCGGGGTTTTTTGTTTCTCTCCTTGTCTTATGGATTCCCTTGACAGCCTAGGGCATTTCGGTGCACGTTAGGGGGCATCTGGTCATTTTTCGTCGCTGGCGAAAATTTATGCCCCTTTGGACCGGGAGTGCCCCATGCCCCTTACGGATCTGGAAGTTCGCCGCGCGGCGGCCATGGAAAAGACGTATCGGATTTCGGACGGCCGCGGGATGTATCTGGAGATTTCCCCGGCCGGCGGAAAGTATTGGCGCCTGAAATATCGATTCAACGACCGGGAGAAGCGCCTGGCGTTGGGCGTTTATCCCGAAGTGACGCTCGCCCATGCTCGCAGGAAGCGCGACGAGGCTCGCGCAATGCTCGCCGACGGTATTGATCCAGGCCAAGCCAAGAAGGACAAGAAGCGCCTGGCACGACTCAACGCCGCCAACACCTTCGAGGCCGTGGCGCTTGAGTGGTTCGAACGGCAGGCTTCAGCCTGGGCGCCGAGCCACTCAGAAAAAATCATGGGGCGGCTCAAGAAGGATGTCCTTCCGTGGCTAGGACCTCGCCCGATCGCTGAGATTACTGCTTCGGAAGTGCTCGAGATCTTGCGCAGGGCAGAAAAGCGCGGGGCGAATGATACCGCGCATCGCATCCATCAGAACTGCGGACAGATCTTTCGGTACGCGATAGCGACCGGGCGAGCCCTGCGTGATGTGAGCGCCGACTTGCGCGGCGCGCTTCCGCCTAATCGGCACACGCATTTCGCGTCGATCACGGATCCGACGAAGGTCGCCGAGATGCTGCGCGCTTTCGACAGTTTTTCGGGCACTTTCGTGGTGCGCGCGGCACTGCAGCTTGCGCCGCTGTTATTTGTGCGCCCTGGCGAGCTAAGGCAAGCCGAATGGGCGCACCTCGATCTGGAGCGGCGTGAGTGGCGCTATACCGTGTCCAAAACGAAGACTGAACATCTGGTGCCGCTGGCCACGCAGGTGGTTGAGATTCTGAAAGAGCTGCAGGCGCTGACCGGGCAATGGCACTACGTCTTTCCCGGGCGAGACCGCAGAAAACCAATGAGTGGGGCGGCGATAAACGCTGCGCTTCAGAGGTTGGGCTTCGACACCAAGACCGAGATCACAGGCCATGGGTTCCGGGCGATGGCGCGAACGATCCTCCACGAACGGCTTAGATTTCCCGCTGAGGTCATCGAGCACCAGCTTGCGCACAAAGTACCGGACGCGCTCGGAGCGGCCTATAACCGCACGAAGTTCATCGACGACCGCATTGCAATGATGCAGGCATGGGCCGATTATCTGGATCGGCTGAAAGCGGAGGCTGATGTAGGAATGATTCGGACGAACGATACTCGGGATGGTCTTCTCGACCAAGCTGAGGACATCAATGAGAGGACCGCGTAACACGACTCAGTAACCGGAGCCGTAAGGCACGAAGTGAACAGCGATGCAGCCCTGAGCCACTGTCAGCAATCGCGTGCTCCCACGGCGTGAGTGCAGGTAGACCAACGATGCAACCCCATTAACTGTGCTTTTTGCGTCCCATTGGCTCGGCTCGGTGGGGTGTGCGCTTGATCCTATTGTGGTCGGTAGATGAGCGGAGTAACATGGCCATGTTAATTAAGGTGGCCATGTTATTCATCGCGGCCAAGTTATTCGATCATGAACTCATACTTCGAAGAGCGCACAGAGCAAAGTGCCGAGCATGCCTTCCAGAACGCCTTCGCCGACATCAATTGGCAGGTGTCCTTGACGGACAGCGACCACCATGGGGATTTGACCATCACGGCCCCCGATGGTCACGTCTACTTTGCGATGCTCAAGTCTTCTACTGAAGGGCGTCCAGATCGCGTCACAGCGCTCTTCGCGCAGGCACTCCTTGAGGCTCGTGCTACCGCGCGGAAACATCACGGCCGGCCGGCTGCCCTCGTCTGGGTTAAAACCGCGTCCCCATCCCTCGTCAAGCGCCTGCAGGACTTTCACGACCAGTATGCTGAAGGTGAGGCGTACGGCCTGATCTCGGGCGACGGGCTGCAATACCTTCATTTTCCCGGTGTTCCGCGCGATGTAGCGGCCTCAATCACGCGAGTCAACCGACGGACTCCTCGTGGATCATCCCAGACCCACCTCGTGTTCTCAGATCGTACACAGTGGATGCTAAAGCTGCTGCTCGCCCCAGAGATCCCGGAGTCGCTGCTGACAGCAAGGCGTGAGCGGTATAGGAATGCTACCGATCTGGCACGTGCTGCAGGCGTTTCCGCAATGACGGCTTCACGATTCGTCAACGCGTTGACCGAGAAGGGGTTCCTCGATCAGTCTTCGCCGTACCTGAATCTTGTCATGCGCCGCAAGCTCGCAGATTTATGGAAGGCCTCGTACAAGAATCAACCAGAACCGGTGCAGGCCAAATTCCTCATTCCGGGCCCACCCGCAGCGCTAATGGAAAAGCTCCTGCAGAAACATCAGCCCTCCTTCCTTGGGTTGTTCGCTGCGGCGGAGGCGCTCGCAGTGGGTCACGTCCGGGGCGTCCCTCCATACGTGTACGTCTATGACCTGGAAGCGGCCAACCACTGGAAAGAGCTGAAGCCTGCCCGGTACGGTGAAAAACCAGATCTGTTCTTGCAGCGGATCCGCTTTCCTCAGTCCATCGGCACTGGCGCCGTACAACGCAAAGGTATGTACGTTACCGACATCCTTCAGGTATGGCTCGACGTCTCCGCGCATCCTGCGCGCGGCGCCGAACAGGCCGCCGAACTGGAAGGTGGCATTCTCGCAAACGTAATAGGAGAGGGCGCTTGAGCGATCTCGCAGAATTCACCAAGCTCGCCGTTACGCTGGAGCCCTGGCGCCACCAGATCGTCTTCGTCGGTGGCTGGGCTTATCGGCTTTATCGGTACGAAGCGCGCGCCTACCCGCCTGAGTACGAGGCTGTCTTCACCCAGGACGCCGATGTGGCCTACAAAGAGCGCGAAGCGCTCGAAGGCGATATCAAGGAAGCCCTGATCGGTGCCGGCTTCGAAGAGAGGCTCAACGGCGACTTCAAGCCACCTGCGGCCCGATACACGCTCGGCGATGAGGCAAACGGTTTCTATGCGGAATTCCTCACGCCACTAACTGGAAGCGGGAAAAAGCGGAGCAAGCAGACCCGGAAATTTGAAGAAGACGCAACCGAGGTCAATGGTGGTGTGATCGCCCAAAAGCTTCGCTACCTGGAAGTCCTGCTGCACGCCCCGTGGGCCGTCAGCATTCCCGCCGAAGAATCCGGAATCAACGAAGAGGTCGTCGGGCTACGTATCCCAAACCCAGTGAGCTTCATTATCCAAAAGCTTCTGATCCGTGACCTTCGGGCAGCGGACAAGCGCCCTCAGGACGTCCTGTATATCCACGATGCGCTTGAGCTATTCGGTGCGTCGATCGACGAACTCGCTCCAATCTGGAAAGACCTTGAGGCGACGTTGACCGACAAACAGCGCAAGTTGGTTAGCGACGGCGTCAAGGAACTGTTCTCGGAAGTTAATGATACCCTTCGCGAGGCAGCAACCATTCCCAGCGACCGTCAACCGGACCCAGTGGACATGTTGAAGCTTTGCCAGTTCGGGTTCGGGAAGATTTTCGGTTCGAGTTCCTGAATTTGATTCACGGGGGAATCAGGATAAGGCGAGCTTGGACCAAGTAAATTCGCCGGTTTCTGCCCTATAAGCGCACGATTTGCCTCCGCGTTCAATTGCTGGCCCGTAAGTGAGCGCTTGATGTCCAGATCTAAAGCGTCCGTCTGACGATTACGGGATTCGGCTTGTCGATTACTTCGGCAAAACAAAACGGAACGGCACCTAGTCGACGAGCTAGAGCAACCGGCGTTGATCAGGCAACGCCCAAACTTTTCGCATCTTTGGATGCGGGCAGCACGAAGTCGATTGCCGTAGTTGCCAGGAGCTAGCGCATCACCGGATCGGCAGCTTGTCGTCGGTTTCGATCGAGATGCACATGAGTGGCTTGCCCTTGGCGGGTGAGCCAGGAGGCTCGAGTCGAAGCAGGAAATCGAAGTGCCGTCCAGAGAACTTGGCGATCTGCTCTTGTACAGCGCCAAGCTGCATCAGACACTGCGCATCCCAGTTCATCCCCACGACGATTTCGCTCGTCACGCCATTCCACTCGCAGAGGAGAATCGCGCCGGCGCGTGCGTTTTCCTCGGCAAATCGTTCGACACGCTGCTCGATGTAGCGTGCGTCGTCGCGCATCAGAGTGCCCGAGATACATAGCGAGACAGCGTGCGCCACCTTGTCGTGCTTTAGATGCACAGTGGCGATACCGCTCAGATGGCGCGATACCCGATCGAGTTGCTCGTCCTCCAAATCGTCTTGCACGGCCAGCGCGCCTGATAAGACGTAGGGTGCGGGTTCATCCATCACGAATCTCCCTTGCTTCAGTTATGTAGGATCCGCGGTCGGTGCCGGAGTACTGATCCTTTCGCGCGTCAGCTTATCGACGATCGAAATTTTTCCAGAATCCGGGCCTGGCGTTGCAGGAATGCGTCCAGTTGCACGTGCTCGTCCGCGAGCTCCTCGAGCAGTTCAACGTGCTGAGCGAGCCCGATTGGTACGAACGACGGTTCTCCGTAGCGCATACGGCGGAAGACGGCGCCTGCGCGCGCCCATTTATAGGACAATTCCTCCAGTGCATTCTCCACCGATTCCATCTCGTCGTCGGTGAGCGCGCCGCGGATGCGGATCACGAGGGTATGCGTGACAGCGTCGGTGGCAAAGTAAACGTGGGCGGGATTCGCGATAGTCTGGGCGAACTGCTGGGCATGACTGTGCCGGAAATTATCGAGAACGGGTAAAGCGCCGCAGATTTCGTAGGTGAACGGCATGGGGCTGCCTCCTGCATCAAGGAATGGCCGTTTTATGAGGCGCCAAGCAGGCATATTCCGCCGCTCGCGCGATACCGTTGTTACTCATTTGTGTATATACCACATTAGTCAACAAAAACGAGCATGTCAATAGAGAATCCACGTTTGGATAACTTTGCGCTTCGACTGAAGCAGGAGCGGCGGCGTCTCGGCTTGAACCAGACCGAACTCGGTACCGCGGGCGGCGTTCTGAAACAGGCGCAATCCAACTATGAGAAAGGCCTGAGATATCCAGACGCCAGTTACCTGGTTGGGATCGCTGAGGCGGGCGTCGATGTCCAGTACTTGTTGACCGGCCGAACGGCCTCGGCAGCCACGCTCGCGTTGACAGATGATGAGGAGCGTCTTCTGGCTGGATTTCGCGAGTTGAAGGCGCGAGAAAAGAGCGGCGTGCTGGCGCTTGTCAAGGCGATCGCCGAGTTTCCACAGTAATTGAGCCTCGGTCTACGGCGTTCATCGACGAATATCGTCTGCTGACCGGTCTTCCCTTCAAGCGACAGTTGTTGGCGCCGAGATTCCTGGCACAGAATTCGCCGGCTGCTCAGGAGTATCGGATGATGACAGTCGCGAACGCGGGCAGAGGAGGTGCGGCGCAGGACGTTTCATGAGTGTCCATCGCACACGATGCCGTTCGTCCTCCTGTAGATCAGTTTGCCGAGATGGTCATTTCGTGAGCTTGCCTGGCAGTGCCCCGGTATTCAATCGAAATTTACGATTCGTATCTAAGACGTCTCCTTCTGGACGGCCATGGACAGCCCTTCGACCACGCTTGAGCCTGATCGCCGATCATCGGGGCGCCTGGCGTAGGGCTCTGGATCACTGGTTTCCTCGATCGCCTTCGCTAAATTTTCGGCATGCGCCTTCAGCTTCCATGGGTATCTGCGTGATCGCAAACGGACCCTATGGCGGACCATCGAAAGTCAGCCTGTCGGCAATTGCTTTCTCGTGAATGTGTCGAGATTTCCGGGGTCGAGCCGCAAGAGCAACGGGACAAACGCCTCGCTGCTCAGGGTGCGCTCCGCCGCATGCGGAGGTTTTCGCGATTGCCAAGTCTGCGATTGATCGCGATCACGTCGCCACCTGTTTTCCTGCCATATCGATCCTCCAGCGCGCAGAGTTGCACCGACATAATCGTCGATGGCGCCCAAAACCGGCACTAGCCTATCCTGCAATCACTCATTTTCATTGCGTTTTTGTCGCATGGAGTAAACGTTTTGCGTGGAGGTCGCGGCTTTCACGCAAATGACAGTTCAGGCCCTGTAGAAACGCTGCGTAACTCCGTGCGGAGAAATGGTGTAACGGTCGTCGTGAGAACGCGAACGTCGTGTGCTTACCGGTGCGTAAAAAATGCGTTTCCCCGTACGTGATGCTCTCCCGGTTCAGGTCAAACCGAGTGCGAGAAAGTTGCGAACCTCGTGCGTGCGGAGTTGCGTATCTGTGTGTGTACCTCGTGCGTACGGACGTGCGTCAAGGTGGTCACACGTAGCGCAAACCGAGTGCGTTAAAAATGCGCTTCGGTGAAACAGTAAAATGCGCTCCACCTGCGAGTCGGATAACAGGCGAAAGCGCATGGCCTGCGCACGGCGGATACAGGACTTGCCCGGTGCCGTACGCAACCCAAAACGCAAGGTGAGCGTGATGTGCGCGCCGGAAATGGCGAACCGCTGGCAAACCTCCCGCCTTGAAGGTGTCACAAGGACGTGCAAGCGGGCTGCCCTAACGGCGTCGAGCTTGCGGCCTCAAGCTTTCCCCGTGCGACGCAAACGCAGTGCGCAACGGCGGCGAAAGGCCGCCGCGACAGGCGCAAACCGCCTGCGCAATGGTGTTGGATCGCAATGCGTCTGGGTGGTGTGAGCGTACGACGGATATACGCTGGAGCAGATCGCGGCGCGCATGACGCGGCAGCACCATATTGAGTAGACCAGCGACGAAACCGTGGTCGGCACGATTGCCGAACTCGGCGTTGCACGCGAATCCGTTGCATGCAACGTGGACGCGTTTTCAGCCAGCGTGTCCGTCCATGGGATTGCGTGAGTTGCTCGCAAATGGCGAACGACGCGGTGCCCGCAACGATCGCGCTATCCAGTTCACCCGAAGGTGACCCGACGATCGACTTTATTGAACGCGGGTCTTCAATTAGCCAATTTGCATAAATTGATTTGCCTTTGACTGCGATCTGGCTTTTCGTAACGGGGATTCTTCAAATTTGTTTAAATCCTGAAAATTAAGCGATCGTTTGGGGAATGTGCTGATAAATTTTGTACCGGAGAGGCTGTGTAATATCGGTTTTGCTAAAATCAGATGAATCGCGTTTCTCTGGTGGGGCAACTGGCGAACCCGGGCGACGTGGACGATCAATCAAACGCTGGACGGCGGTTAAGGTCGATCAGCAAAAACTCCAAGAGATTAGCTGTGAATTCTGCGGATCTGCTGCGGGCATTCGCTTCCGGTGTCCTCGACCAGAACAATCGTCCCCTTCGCCTGCAATGGGGACACGCCCAGAAAGCGCTCGAACAGGTGCTGATAATCCAGCGCATCGATATCAGGGAGGGCTTATTCGCCGGTATCGAGGGGCATCTGACATGCGTGTCAACACGGGCTGACCTGCCGCTTAAGGCCTTCATCGGATTACCTGTTTCCGTCCAGCTCGTAACCGATCGCGGAGCGATACACCAGATTTGCGGACTGGTGACAGACGCCCGCGCAGGACAATCCGATGGGTCGCTGGCGACGTATCAGCTCACTATTCGCGACGCCCTGTCCGTTCTGGAGAGGCGGGTCAATACCCGCATATTCCGCACAAAGAACGTGCCCGATGTCATCGAGATATTGCTTCGGGAATGGCAAAAGAAAAGCCCCGCACTCGCGAGCGCATTTGATTTCGATCTGTCGGGCATAAATCGCGACCAGTACCCGGTGCGGGAACTGATTTTTCAGTTTCACGAATCTGACGCCGATTTTATCCGGCGACTCTGCCGTCGTGACGGGATAGCGTGGTTTACTGCGGCGGGCAAACGGGGGCAGGCACCGTCCGACGGCGGAGCGGGCGATACGCCGGTGCACACGCTGGTGCTGTTCGACGATCCCATGAAGCTGCCTGAATCGGCTGCGGGTACGATTCGCTACCACCGTGACGCTGCGACCGAGGAGCGCGATTCGGTCACGTTGTGGTCCGCCTCGCAGCAACTGGTGCCAGGCAGTGTGCAGCGCGCGAGCTGGGACTACAAGGCCGGGACCATGGCGCAGGCGTCCGAGTCCAATATCGTCGATCAGGGTCCGGCGGGTAACGATCTGTCGGAGCTCCTGTCGGATAGCGTGATCGACGTGCCGCACGCGGGCGACTCCTGGAGCGACTACGACCGGCTCGGCAAGGCGCGAATGCTCGCGCATGAATTGCGGGCCGTGAGCGTAGACGCGGCAAGCGGCGTGCGGGATCTGGCGGTTGGTCGCTGGTTCGAGCTGACTGGGCATCCGGAAGTCGATAGGCGTCCCGAAAGTGAGCGGCAGTTTATCGTCACCGGCCTGCATCATCGGGCCGAGAACAACCTCCCGAAGGATCTGAACGAGCGGGCGCAGGCGCTGTTCGACGCCAGCCGCTGGCATTTTGATTCGCTCCCGGCTGCGTCGCAGTCGGTTCAGCGGGCTTCGTCCGATGCGGTTGGAACGCGCTATGACAACACGTTCACCTGCGTGCGGCGCGGCATTGCACTTACGCCAGCGTACGATCCGCGCGTGGATCTTCCGCGCGTCTATCCGATCACCGCTCTGGTGGTTGGTCCCGAAGGCGAAGAAGTGTATTGCGACGAATTGGGGCGGATCAAGGTGCAGATTCAGGGCCTCGATCCAGACGACCATGCACATGCCCAAGGTGTTGGGACCAGCGGTACGGATCGGGATAGCGCCTATGTGCGAGTCAGCACGAGCCTGGCTGGCCAGAGCTTTGGCCATACTTCGTTACCGCGGGTCGGAATGGAGGTTTCGCTGGACTTTCTGAACGGCGACCCGGACAAGATGTTCGTGACAGGGGTACTGCATAACGGGCCTAACAAGCCCGCAGCGTTCAGTCACACCGGTTCACTGCCAGGTAACCGGTATGTATCTGGGATCAAAACGAAGGAAATTAAGGCAGCGCGTTATAACCAGCTCAGATTCGACGATACGCCCGGACAGGTCAGCGGCCAACTGGCGAGCGAGCACGCTTATAGCCAGTTGAACCTTGGATACCTAACGCAGCCGCGTACCAATGGCAATGGAGATGCTCGTGGTGAAGGTGCCGAACTGCGCACCGATGCGGCAGCTGCCTTGCGGGCGGCTCAGGGCATCTTGCTGACGACGTATGCGCGTAATCAGGCGAGCGGGCATCAACTTGACCGCGACGAGCTGATCCAGTTGCTCGGAGAGTGCAGCGAGCTTTTCAAGGCCTTGGGCGACTATGCGGGTCAACACGGCGGCCTTGCAGCGGATACGGGCGGTCAGAGCGACATAGCAGCAACATTGAAGGGATGGCAGGCAGGCAGTGGCTCGGCTTCGTCATCGTCGAGCAATTCGCAAGCGCTTATGGCCTTCGGCGCAGAGGCGGGATCGATCAACGTGACACCGAAGACACACGTGACGTATGCCGGTGTGAACATCGATCAGGTCGCGCAGCAGCACGTCCAGTTAATGAGCGGACAGCGCTTCAACGCAACGGCCGGGCAAGGCATGCAGCTTTTTGCTCGCGGCAAAGGCATTCAGGCCGTAGCGGGTGAAGGCCCGATGCTCTTGCAGGCGCAAGTCGACGCGCTGACGGCCAGTGCACAAAAGGGCGTGAAGATCAGCACGAACGAAAACGAGGTGTTGATTACCGCGCCGACAATTCGCCTGGTCGCCGAAGACGGTAGCTATGTGAAGATTGGTAGCGGTGTGACGCTCGGAACAAATGGTGACGTGAAGATCCTTTCAGCTTCTCATCAATGGGGTGGCCCCTCTACAGAAGAGGCCACAAAGACGAGTTTTACCAACACGCCAACCGACCAGCGATTCCGGCTGCACTATCCCGGCGATTCGCTCGATGAGCCAGCACCGGCGGCGCACCAGCCCTATCGGATCACGACTGACGACGGGCGCGTTATCGAAGGCACCAGCGATGCGAATGGCTTGACCGATCTGGTTAAGGACGACTCGATGCGTATTCTGAAGATCGACATCTTGAGGCCGGACCTTTGAGGCTGGCGGGGCAAAAAACATGAGCGACACAGGAAAGGAACACGGCGTCATTGGATCTGCGAACGCAGTGACGATGGCAGGCCGCGCAAACGACCGCAACGTGCCACGGCCACGTGATCTGCCGGGAATCGTGATATTTATCCATGGCGTCAATGATCCAGGTGCGAACTACAAAACCGTAGAACAGGGCCTTTGCCAAGGTTTGGGGGACCGCCTTAACAGGCCCGATTTTGTCCCCGGGACCTACGGCGCTGCGTACGACAGTGAGATGGCAAAAACGGCGAAGGGGCAGCGTGACGGGGATACGGATGCAATCCTTAAAGACCCCGATACATGGCTGTACCGACGCGAGGGCGACGGCGCGCATAGCGTGTTTGTTCCGTTTTACTGGGGTTATCGGGCGTCGCCAAAAGAAATAAAGAAGGATCCCAAGACTAACGAGCCGACACGTTTGCGTTCGCAATTCCAGGACATCCGCGGGAACCGGTTGGACGCCCATTTCGCGAAGGCGGGCGGAATGTTCAACAACGCGACAACCAATATCCCAGACATGTACGGGCCGGGATTCAAGTCGAGTTTTGTTACGAGGCGGGTCCTTGAAAACAAAATGACCAACTATCAGTTTTCCGGTAGCAGTGCCGACCGGCATTACTACGTGCTCGCTGCGGAACGTCTGGCGATGCTTGTATCTGAGATCCGCAAGGTGTCCCCGGATGAGACTGTCAACATAATGGGACATAGTCAGGGGACCATCATTACCCTGCTGGCCCAGGCACTGCTGCATGACCGCGGAGAGCGATGTGCTGATTGCGTAATTATGGTCGACAGTCCCTATGCGTTGACGGAGACGGAAACGATGACCAGTTGGGCGCAACCGGACGCGCCTCAACAAACGATGCAGGCCAAGTTGCAGACGCTGATTGACATTGTGACGGCGATTACGACATCACCGCACTTGCAACCGCCGCTCAACGATCTTTGTTCAGACTCCCCGAAGTCCGGCGGTCGGGCAGGCTATAAGTGGACGCCGCAGAGCGGCACACGGAAAGATAGTCGTCAGCAGTTATGCGTTTTTCCGGAGCGAGACAATCGAGGCCGTGTCTACCTGTATTTTTGTCCAGAGGACTCAACGGTTGATATTCCTACCGTGCAGGGAATCGGTACGTACGGCATACCTGACACCGTCAAAGCCGATGATTACTATTGGGACGGCAACCATACCCGCCCACAGCATGCAAAGCCCGAACTTCCGGCGATGAATGCGCTCAAGGGCGTCAATTTCCGGCAAAGGGTTTGGACCAAACACGCCGTGAATGGCATGCCTCTGAAGGTTGGCCTCGAGCCTCAGTACGAAGATCTCCACAAGACGGGCCGTTTGTTTATCAACGGAGACAAGCTTAATCCTCCGTTTGTGCCACAAATGTACGGCGGCGAAGCGAAGCGAGGTACGCCGGACAAGGCCGGGCTTGAGGCGCCCGACGCGGTGACGCAGGACCTCGCTCTCGGCAATTCGTACGCAAAGCCGCAATGGGTTCGGATGCCCGATCCGCCAGACTGGAATGTGACGCAGGACGCCATCAAGAACCAATTCAATGCGGGAAAGAGCGTCGATGACCAGACCAACGCAGTGCGCGCTGATTTTCCGCCAACGGGTTTCGGGCCAATCGTGCTATATCGGGAGGAGACTCCTGCGGAGGCCCGCAAACGTATGTCGCAAGATCCGGCCGCGTTGGCAAAAAATGACCCGACCGGAGTGCTTAGCGAAAACTCGTATCACTCGGCAGTGCTTCGCGATCCCGAGAATCATCGCTGGGTGACAGCAATGGACGTCGCTATTGGCGAGGCAAAGACGCTCGATAACCTTGATTGGCAAGCGGTTTGGCATGCGGTCGCCGACTGGAAAACCCCGCTTTCCCAAATCATGGGGCTAAAGAGATTCTCCTCGCTAAGCGGAAAGGCACAGGACTTGGTGCGCCAATCGTGCGATTACTACGCCGCCGGCAAATTCCCCACGGGAATATCACAAACGCTGCCTAGCCTTGTTCAGTCACAAACGATGAATCAACGCGCCAATCCTGAACGTCCCATAACTCCTGTATTCGACTGGAACTTTAGCGGGTTAAGATGAAATCAGTCAGACTTTCACCCCCAACCCTGAGGAACTATGTGCTGGTATTCATCGCAGTAGCATGCCTTGTTCTGGTTTATGCGTTCTACCGTCAGATGAACGGCGTCTCCGCGGCCGATTCAGGAGGCAGCGCCTTCGCCATCGTCCGTAATGGCTTGCTCGTTACGGCGGCAGTCATGCTGACTGCGTTTCTATCCCATCTGGTTGTAAGCACGAACGCTGCCCAACCGTCGATCAAAGGTGGCGCGATGGACGGGGCGGCGGCAACAAGCCACACGGCGACAGTGCAACAGGGAGCAAGGTCGGGCTCGGACAGAACGATGACCCTTCAGGTCCGGGGGCTCGGAATGACGATCGACCACTTCAGCCAAAGTGAAATCTGGCAACACCTCCAAAGTAAGAGCGACCCGCATACGTCGATTTACTCACAGGTCGCGTCGGACTATCCATCAGGCCACACGAGGCGAGAGGACTACGCACGGCTTCGGACCGGCGCAGCGTTCAAGGCGGGAGCCGGCGAAGCCGTCGATTACTGGCCTGTCCCCGTGATCACCGTTGCCCCGCCAAGAGAAGCAGGTAACGAATTCACCGGTGGTTTTTCGATAGCACCGGCTCGCCAACAGGCTGGGCTCGCCTTCCAGATCTTTCTGTGGCAGGAGGACGCAAGCGATCTGACGTCTGGCGCGCCGATTGAACATCTGTTCAACTTTTTCGACGCGAACCCGGATGTACCTGCTGCACTTATTTTTTCGTCCGATGGCATGGTTTTACGAAACCAGTTGCGCAAGCCCGGTTCAGGTGCGCTGCCTGATGGATCGTCGGTTCCGAAAATCTTCGACAGTAATGTGGCCATGCTGGTGGTCCGCCCTGACAGGGTAGATCATCTGGTTCGACCGTACGTTGTGGCTCAGCCGGATAGTGTCGACGCGCGTGAGACCCAGTTTGACATCGTCAAGATGTGGAATTTCTACTGGGACCAGACAGACGCGTACGACGAGGATTACGAGGCCCGGCTGCGAGCGCGAGGGGCCTTCCCGGTTACTCCTCACACAATGGCCACGGACTGGTGGCAGAAGAAGTTACCTGACTTGTGGGCTCATACGGAAAACAAGGGGCCAGGTGCCTTCTCACCGAGTCGGTGGTTACCAGTGCACTGGACTGCGTCGCAGTTGCGGCAGTTTGATGAGTCGCCTGTGCTGGGTTATTTGCACCGGCCTGTCAGTGTGCCCCTGAAAACCGGGGACCATGCCTGGATGAAGCAAGCCGCCCAAGCCGAAGCCCTGCGGCAGGGCTGGGAAGCGGCGCAGACTGCTTTGCAGGAGACGGCCAAACCGGAGCGTGTCTTTTTCGATACGAGCTCGGACAGGCAATGGCTGATACCGCTTAGTCAGGCGCTACACGGCAGCGCGGGCGCACCTTCGCCGAGTGACCCGCACGAAGGATATGATCTCGGCTACCGCATAGGAAATACCGGCGTGAGTTCTGGACTCAGCGCTATCGGTCTGGCGCTCACTGCGGGCTACTTTGACGGGAAAGCGAGTGGTGCGATAGCGCTTGGTCACAATGGCTCGGCAGAAATAACAATGATCACGCCGCCGAGCGCGGCGGAGAAGGCCAGTAACATGAAGTATCGGGGTGACGATCCCTTCAATAACCGGTAACGATAGTGAGCGATGCGAACAAAAATAGAATGAATGGCACGGTAGACGTGGCTAGTAAGCTACCCTTCGGACTCTCAGTGGTGGCAATGCTGGCGTTGCTGGCAGTGTTCTGCTTCGTTGCCATACTGGGTTACTCCACTGCGCGTTGCCAGGAAGCGGGTGATGCGCTGTTCTGGACCGCCATTATGATTATTGGACCTGTCGTAACTTTCGGAGGCGGGTCGCCCATGGAGTTTCTTCTTTGTGTTTTCGGCTTCCTGTTTGCGGCTGCAGCACTCGCATATCTGCGATTCAGGTTGACCGTGGCGCGCATCGCGGGTGCACTGGTCGCCATCTACATTCTCGTGGCAGTCGTTTCATGGCTCGCAGGTGCGGAGGCAAGCTGCCACTGGGCTTAGGGAGCAACGCCTCAGGGGACGCGTACTCTTTTTGAAACGACCAGTGAGGTGAAGAATGCGAGGCGTGATACGCGTCGGTGACAGTACAAGTCACGGTGGTAAGGTGGTTACTGGCAGCGAGACGTCGCTCGTCATGGATAGGGGGGTGGCGCGCGTAGGCGACAAATGCACTTGCCCGTCCAGTGGCCATGGCAACTGCGTGATTGCAGAGGGAGATGAGAAGGTGAAGATCAACGGCCGGGCCGTGGCATTTGACGGACACAAGACGTCTTGCGGCGCAAGGTTGATTTCGAGTCTGCCGTCGTCAGGGAAGTCATAATAGATGAGTGGAGACTCGGAATTGGAGTCTGGAACTGCGGAGCTGAAGCGAGATTCGAGTACCGGCGCGGTGTCGGGAGTATCCGCCGTGGCTGCTGCGATTTCAGCGGTGGTTTCGACTTCATGGGCTTGCATGATTGACTCCATAGAGTCGAAAAGGAAAGTGCCGGGTCTAGGCGCCGCTGTATACCGTCAGAGCTTGACTCAAATAAGACTCCTGATGATATAAGCTGAGAGCCGAGCGGCGATGTGCTGCCGCCCGTGCCGTTGCTTACGCCTTCATTTGGCGCATGGCGTCTGCGAGCACTCAGAGCGGCGTGTCATCTGGCGGGCGCGGACTGCCGCGCGGTGCAGTTCCGGCAGGCAGGCGGCAGGTCTTGAAGGGGCTGCCGTCTGCGTTGCCCTGTTACTAGGGCAACGGGTCGGGCTTACGCTACCTGCTGGTCAGCTTGCATGGTGCTCATGCTGGCAGCAGTCGGGAAAGGCCACGGAGTGTTGATTTGCGCGGAATCCTGACCCACCCTACGCAGTAATTTGCATCGAATATTGACCCACGTAGAACACTGACCTGCTCGTCAAC
>Ga0255336_101583_pt1 | contig 15403 bp, 13 predicted proteins | sample MeOH1_35cm_T3_17_FD_189102 | JGI IMG/M metagenome (GOLD analysis project Ga0255336, IMG submission 189102) | Sandy soil microbial communities from University of British Columbia, Vancouver, Canada - MeOH1_35cm_T3_179 | ecosystem: Engineered > Artificial ecosystem > Sand microcosm > Unclassified ...
AACGGCTGTTGCAGGCCGAGGTCGCGGATCGGGCCGTGCGTTCGGTCAGCCACCAGATGAACGCGGCGAAGTTCCCGGTGCATCGCGACATCGCGGGCTTCGACTTCGATGGCTCGCCGGTCGACCGCCAGCTCGTCACGCAACTGGCCGGTATGGCGTTCACCGAGGGCGCGCACAACCTGGTTCTGGTCGGCGGCCCGGGCTCGGGCAAGACGCATCTGGCGACCGCCATCGGCGTGTCCGGCGTCATGCACCACGGCAAGCGGGTGCGCTTCTACTCGACCGTGGATCTGGCCAACGCACTGGAGCAGGAGAAGGCGCAGGGACGCGCCGGGAGGATCGCGGCGAGCCTGCTTCGCCTCGACCTGGTCATTCTGGACGAACTCGGATATCTGCCCTTCAGCCAGGCCGGCGGGGCGTTGCTATTCCACCTGCTGAGTCGCCTCTACGAGCATACAAGCGTTGCGGTGACAACGAATCTGGACTTCGCCGAATGGTCCAGTGTGTTCGGCGACGCGAAGATGACCACGGCATTGCTGGACCGGCTGACGCATCACTGCCACATCGTGGAAACCGGCAACGAAAGCTACCGTTTCCGCCATAGCAGCGCCAGTGCAAAGAAGCGTATCCGCTCGCGCGAAGCAGCGCGCAGAGCCGACGGTGCGAGCGCGAACGAATCGGCCTGATCGTCGCTTGCCGCGCAGTGGAAGCCGCTACGAGCTACGCCCTTCGCAGCTTCCACTGCGCAACGCATCCTCATACGAAGGAGGACAACCACTCCGGAAACCCATACACTTATCCACAACCGGTCCTTCTTCAGGCCGGTCTCCACCCCGGCTCAAAGCTCGATCGGCGCGGTGGCTCAAAATTCATTCGGCGCGGACACTGGTGTCGTTCACATTTCTGCTATGGGCGCCTCCCGGTCCGTTCGACGACGCCGGCGATGCGACGGCAGGACCGCCTCGCGATCCAGGAGCAAATGCTTCTACGACTAGGCGGTGATGCCCCGGGTGTGTCGAACGGGTAATGGCCGCATTTCGGTGCCGTCCGTCGGTAAGGCAGACTGCCCCCTCTTTTGACAAACAGTTTGTGGCGAAGCCAGTGGAAGGGGTTTGTCGCGAATGACGGTTAGTTGCACTTTTAGGGCGCTGACGCGAGGTGACAGATTTAATGACGCAATAGAGACAGATTTAATACGTTCTACGGCTGTCGCGTGCCCGATCCGAACCTTGGATGCGATTGCATCCACCGATCTTGCTTTTTATTGCCGATCCGTCGATTGCGCTAATGCGGAGGTCGCCCCCACCCCACCCAATCTCCACGCGACCGCGAAATGAAAAAAATGCACGATCTGCTCATCGTCGGATGAGTAGTGCCGGTCCGTCAAATTCGCAAGCAAGTCAGGGACTACAAAATACGTAGCAATTGCTACACTGGGGGTTTGCGAATGCGCTGCCGAATGACATTTGCCACACCTTCGGCTTTTTTGTAACCGCAGAATACGCGCCGACGTGAAACAGTCGAATCATGCTGCAATCGAAAGTGTGCCAAGCCATTGTTTGTGCGACGTTTTTTCGCTTCTGCCTTCCAAACCCAATTGTTTCACGGTGCACGGCTTCTCGAGGATTCAAGCCCTGCTTCGCGGTCTCTCTTCCAAAGCTCGACATGAGCTAACTTTCGAATGGGCTCGCAGAGCGTGCGGATACGTCTTGCCTCCTCCGTGCACGCAGTGCGAGCACACACTGGGCCGACGCGCTTGCGGCACGATTCGGCTGACTTCCCATGTGCCTCCACGCGGCCCATATCGTGTGCGGCGAATCCGTACGACTGGGGCTACATATCGAGAGGCCTTCCTTGTCAGTTCTCGACGTTGAGGAAAGGCAACGCGTCTCGCTGTTTCCCGGCATACCGTAGGCTACGGGATGAGGGCATGGCTTTCGACAATTTTCGCGCCGTTTTATGGATCGAGTCATCCCGCGAAATGACGTTTATGAAATATATTGAAAGGTATGGAGCCTTTCTGCGTGTTGGTGTTTCCCAGGCAGAAGACGCACATGTGAGCACCTCCGCCAGATGAGAAGACTTGCGCTTGATTATATCAACTATCGAATTTACAAATTAATAGATAAAACCTATATAACTCAAGGTTTATGATCAAGACGGCAGCCCGTGAGCATCCGGTCGACGACTAAACGTTCCTCGGGAAGACGGAGCACCGTGAAACGGCCTTGTGAAAGCCATGACTAGCTGGACGACGACAGTAAAGTGCAAATGCCACCCAATCATGATGCCGGAGGATATAGCGACTGAAAGTAAGCGTTTGTTAACCGCGGGCTTTGTCCGCGCATCCCTGACCAAGGACTGGTTCGGAGTGAACAGAAAGCTCAGAAACTGGAGTGGAACCCGCTCTTAACATTTTTCGGCGGCGAGCGGCTGATGGAGAAACTCCAGCCGGCGCGTTGGTCGCTGGTCGGAAAACATCTCAGTTGAGCGAACAGATCCGCCACGATGGCTCGGCAATTCTGCGTAGCCCGTCTGCATCGGCGAAGTCTTCTCCTTCTGGAGACGACACTCGCAGGTCACTTCTTGCTGCGGAAGCATCATTGTCGCAGCCTGTGATCGCCCCTGTTGACGCAGGCCTCGTTCATGAGCAATTCGACTATTCGATCATACTGCATGGGTAAGCGGCGCCGGACGAGCCGTTTTCTTCGTCGTCTAACCAAAGTTCCTAAGGAGCATCGTTCGAGGCCAGCGTTACACCGAGCACATGCTTTGGCGAATATGGGAATCCGTTGACGCAACTGCGAGTGTTGCTCGCCGAAACGAGCGTACGAGCGGCTGCATGTCGTATGAATTCCAAACCCTCAGAGTCTTCGGCTAGAGCCGTGGAAGCTAAATCGTCGGCTGAAATGGGCGACCGGTTTTTTGAGACCACGACTCCGGACGCCTCACCCCGAAGGACCCTGCCCTAATATTGACTCGAACATCACCTGCTGGTGCGTCGAGCCTTGACCATACGCTATTTGAGGTACGCGGCGGGGACGTCAAAACGGCACCGCTGGAACCCCGGTAGATGTATCCGGCAGAGCAGCGCTCGGACATGCTAGAGAAGAAGGCCACACCCAATGCCACTCATGATGCCGATGAAATTAAATCGGAGTCGCCGCGCCTTGGCGGCGGACTGCCGTAACCTCGCACATCTAATCCATCCGTCCGCGCGTATCATGACAGGGGCAGTCAAAGACGCGGAGGCAGCCGTGCGCGATGTCTTCGCGCGCAAACCCGTCTGATGGTTTTCACCGGCGTTTCGCGAGAGAGATGCGGAAGCACGCCCGAGTCGGGGCACCGGCTGAACAGACAAGACACCGATATTTGAAAGGCCGAGATTCTGGGCTCAGCAACGGACAGGTGAGCGTTTTGGGCATCGGCCGTCGAAGGGGGACGTGGGCCCGGAACAAGCACAGCCACAAAATTCTCGCGGAAAAGACGAGACGCAGCGCCACCCTCACTCCTTAGGCCTGCCACAAGTGCCGTCAAGGCAAGCCACCGTATGCTCCCGTCTTGACCAGGAAAAGATTTTGTCCGACAGAAGACCGTACTTCATTACGACGCCGACCCAGCTGTCGCTCGTCGAAGATGGGGCTTCTTCTCCCGACGGACGGAACTCCTCCGATCGCCCGAGATGAGATGACACAGGCCGAACATCAATCCCACCGGCAAGTCGATGCACGAAACTTCTAACCCATCCCCTCTGTCCAGCGGTCGATCAGCGATCGAGAGCACCACGGCCTATCCGAGGCAAATGTTCTACCGTGGCACTCGGCGCTCTGCCGCGCATCAATCAGCGGAGGCGTGAGGGCTCAGCATTGAGGTCGGTGGCCAGCACTTGCGCGGAGACCGATGAAGAGTCAGGCGTGAACATGGCTCAGCAATGCTGACATCATTGCAGAAACGCTCCGCGCAAGCGGAGGTCGCTGCTGTCGGACATCAGTGTCAGTAATACCGACACTTCAATTCGACCATTTCGTGCCAGCTTTGCGCCAGACTGCCCTCAACACTCGGCTCCCGAGCGTTTCAGTCCCCGACCTCTCAGAGCATAAAAGCGTGGCCTATCTAGGCATGCGATCAAACGGAAGGTCTGCATCTCGCGCTTTCATCAAGAGGTCGCGTAGGCACACGCAACTAGACGACGGAATACCCATTAACAGCAATTCCCTACGAGAAAATCGAGGACCAGTAGCGCTTACGCCCAGACCGTCATCTGGGCAACTGCGATCTAGATACTCTTCTCCCTTCTCCTCGGATGCCACACGGCCGCGCTGTCCCCAACCGAACGAAAAATCGCTATCAGGATGCCCGCTGTAGACTTGACTACCGGCGTGTTCCCCTGCCGGTTTCTTGCGCGCGGAAGACGTGGGAATTTGATGAGTTGGAGAACGGCCGCAAAGAATAGCGGAGGAAGTACTGAGGCCAGCGCGTGTTACCTAGCTTTGCTGAGCCCCAAGATCCATTGCGGTCGACGAGATCTAGGTGAGGAAGCTTTTTGGCTCTTCGACAAATACTCGTTGCTTCCCTGAGGGAGCGCACGAGAAGCGCCGCAGGGCCGACGCGTTCCATCATCGTGCCTCGCTAGGTTACCGAGAGGACGTTGCCGATTCATCTTCGACGTCTATGCGAGAATGGCCGGAGCGTCCGCCTAGCCACCTTCTTGTTTTTGCATCTCCTAAGTGCCGCCAACACTGGCCACAACGTGCGCAGGCCGGCCGGTTCAATGCTGACAACTGCAAGCCTTGCCGGCCGTACCCGATTCAGCACTAACATGTCCCGGCTTAGTGAACACGTCTGCGCCCCGACGAGCATACGCCACGGCTAACAATGCCGACCGATTCCGACCTCCTCGATCAAACATTCTTTTCTCGCTTCGAGCCAGGTGTCAGTAGTACTGACGCGACCGATGCACTGGCACAAAAAAACCCGCGCGAGGCGGGTTTGTCGTAGCAAGAGAGCTTATTCAGCGCGGCTCGCCCTTGTACAGCTCACTGATAAGCTGCCGGATTTTCACTTCTTGGATTTCCGTCAACGCGGCAGCTTTAATCTTTACGGTGAAGCTGTTGACGTCCTTTGTAATGCTTCCAGCCTGGTCTTTCCCGGCGAAAAATTTCTCGATGTGCCTCTCACGAGCCGTCGTCCCTGACGCGCGGCGCGTGACCATCGCGATTATAGCCGGCGCAAGTTTGCCTTGCGGCAACTCTCCTTTGACCACATCTGGCCAAAGTTCGCGTGCGGCTGACTCAGCTTCGCTACCGTGCTTCTTAAGCGCCGAAACGACTTCCTCTGCAGCATTGCAGCCGAGGAGGGAAGGTTGCAAATCGAGGTCCTTCTTCATGAAGCCTGGCAGATTCTCGAACGCAAGAAATTGATAAAGCCCGGTACGCGAAAGGCCTACTGCTTCCGCTAGCCTCTTACGGCTGGGAAACTCGCTTTCAGACCGACGAAGGGAAATGGCCACCTCATAGTCGGTCAGGTCGTCCCGGTCCATATTCTCGACCAACGCCAGCACAATCATGTCCTGGTCAGAGCAGTCGATCACCACCGTTTTGATGTGCTCCGCGCCGAGAATCTTGTGTGCCCGCCAGCGCCGCTCCCCTGCGACGATCTGGTAGGCCGATTCAACTCGACGAACAACAATAGGCTGCATGAGTCCGACTTCGCGAATAGACTCCGCCAGCTCGGCTAACTTGGCTTCGTTGAATACCCTCCGCGGCTGCCACGGATTAGGAACAATTTCCGTCACCGGCAACTGCGACGTCGTTCCTGTTGACTCAAGCTCCTGCACCCTCAATTGTGCGGCCGCCAACGCTCCTGCCATTCCAGGCGCTGTCTCTGTGCGATTCGCGCGCCGACTAGCATCGGGAGTTCTTTCTGCGGTCGACCGAAGATTAGCCGTCTTGGCCAACATCTGGTCACGGATATTATTGGTGCTCATTGTGCTGGCCTCCATTGTTTGACGAACATGTCATCGACCCATCGGCAGTATTCGACTAGCGGCTGTTTGACTCGTGCCAGGGATTTCGCTTGGCTATGAGAGCTGCTAATGTCAAAAACAGTCGTAAATGCCAGAGCGCCAGAACTCATTACTGAGCTGGCAGGAACTTCGAACGGGTCAAGCCAGTGTCGATAGGCGCCTTGCGCCCACGTGCGCACAACAGGCGCTGAGGAAGTGCTGCTGTAGTTCACACGCGTAAGCAACACCGAAACGAAGTCGTACTTTTTGTTAGCCTCATATTTGATGAACGACTTGGCGACATCGGAGAACAATCGCCAGAAGGAAAGCGAACTGAAGAAGTCAAGATTCTCCGGGACCATCGGCATTACCATCGCGTCCGCGGCCATCAGCGCGTTCAGGTTCAGATAGGACAGGGACGGCGAGGTATCCAAAATGATGTAGTCATAGTGCTTGCGCAATGGCGCCAAACCATCCCGAAGCACCTGCCAGAACTTGAATCCGGCAAGCTTCATCTGCATAGCCGGAAGGTGATACTCCGCCCCGACCAGTTCTGTGTGCGCCGGGATGATATCCAATCCATCCCAATACGTTGACTGTACCTTAGCGAGCAGGCCACCTTCGATCTTTTGGTCATAGACAAAAGGAAGCACGGTGTCGTCCGGAGATACCTCCTTCTCGGCATACAGACCACATAGCTCAGAAAGCGATGCTTGCGGGTCTAGATCGACAACGAGGACCTTGCGCCCGCGGAGGCTCAACCCTTGCGCGAGGCACATCGATGTAGTGGTTTTAGCGGAGCCCCCCTTCAACTGCGACGTAATCAGCACCTTGCCTTCGAAATCGCTTGGCCCGGCTACCAGAGGCGTCTGGTAGATGTCCGATACCTGCTGCACCCAGTTTCGTGCTTCAGCCAGTGTGAACAGACGGCTACGGCTACGCCCAGTCCCGGTGGATTGCCCTTCTGGCAGCACACCATCTCCCTTTGTTGCTAGGTACTGCACCTGCTGGCGTGTCAGGCCGCATAGCTCGGCGACCTCTCCCGTCGTAAACACCGGAGCTTCCTTACGTGGACGCGGCGCGAGAATCTGGTCCCGCAATTCAGTTGCATAATCAGTGACGACATCCGCAAAATCTGAGATTTCCTCAAGTGTCACGGTTCGGTCTATCGGCATCGGTTGGCTGACATTGGCCATTTCGGAGTTTTCCATGGAAATTGAAGCTAAACGAAGAATACAGGAAAAACGCAAAAGCAGTCCTATGTCGTCGTCCAGTTTCTCAAGTACCATCTGTAAGCCGCTGTTTTCTATGGCTTCCACTAGAGTCAAGCAGGCTCGGATAAAATCGATCCCATCACAAAATCTCTCACCTTAGACGTAGCCCCCGATCCCCCTCTGGGTGCCCTCTAGCGAAAAGGTGAGAGATCATGTTCACTATCCCTTTGTACCGGTCTAAGAGCCGACGGAAAACCGCGCGCGAAGCGCTTCGCCACATAAAGAGCGATCAAACGTCCGAGATTACATTACATTTCTATTTCAGTCGGCCGAATGCAGGCACAAGGGTGAGCGATAGTGTGCAAGCGCGCTAAAGCCAAGGTCGAATGCGTCTTTCTTTGCACATAATCTCTCACCTACGATTCAGCGACGTCGATCGCCGCGAGTGTAGCTATGCGGGCGATTCCCAGCGCGGATAACGGTGACAAGTAACGAACGCTGATGTGCGTCGATTGGAACGATACGTCCAAAACGCTGCACATAATCTCTCACCTTTGGAGAAACGCTCAAGACATCAGCGGGAGTAGGGCCGATCGCAAGCGCGGAGACATCCCTCGGACACTAGACGCTTAGACAAGGGGCAGCGATTACCTCACTTGTCGGCTAAACCGTTACGGCGCGGCTTGTCGACGCCTTGAGCCCGAAGTGCAGCGGAATCGAATATATTCCGGACGGCCGCTGTCTCGCCTGCGGATCCTTCTAGTCTAAGGGAGAGTCGGAGCTCAACGTGTCGATCGGTTATGCTGCTCGCCGGTTTGTTGGTTGTTTTATATAAAAAAACGAACTAACAAACGCACAGGCGAAACACAAATCTTTTGTTATCAAATAGTTAATCATCGAGAGGTGAGACTCAGTGTGCTAAAGGTGAGAAAAAATGTGCACCTTGGGTGAGACATTTTGTGATCGAGGAGGAGATGCAAGGCCTGTTGAGGTGAGAGATCGAAGGATGTTTCGCGGAAGGTGAGAGATTTTGCCGCGACGCCTGTGGATAACCCGCCGAACCCCCTGTCATCATGGCCTCGCGTCTCGCGTTTAGTTGAAGGGGTGAGAGATAGTGTGTCGAAGGTGAGAGATAGTGTGTCGAAGGTGAGAGATGATGTGCATCCTGCTAGCCGCAGAGTTCATGGTGAGACTTTTTTATTGACATCTCACCTCCGTATGCCTAGAGTCTGCTGAAAGTCAAAGGGAACAGGCATGTCCGGCAACGTCGACCGACGAGTAACTCCTCTTCAATTCGCACTGGACCTATTCGTGGAGATGGCGCCGGCGCAAAGGTCCATTGACGAGGCCAGTCCGGATAAAGACATCGGTTATCAAAAGAACCGGGTTTTTGCACGCATTATCGGTTTAGGTCTGTCCGCTAGACGCTTTGTTGATGCTGCTTACTTCATCGTCGCGCAGGATCCCGAGATCCAGGAAACCTATGACGTGACGCTCAGTTTCTTCAAATGGCTGATGCGTTATGACAGCAGGAACAAAAAACATTTCTCCAGCGTCATCCGCAGCGTCAAATCGTCCATGCTCGAAGTGATGAGCGCGCCTGTCGTGTCCGTTGATTCGAAAGGGCGAATGCTGCCGGACTCTCGTGAACCGGGCGAGGAGGGCCACGCGGGTAATGACGACGTGGACGAGGACCTGGTGGTCCAGAATGAAGACGGGGACTGGCTTGAGTTGATAGGCAGGGTGAGTGTCAGAAACGGCCGGATTCGCTTCCGGGTGCCTGTCGAGTTGCAACGCCTCATCAAGGATCCTGAGAATTCGTATTGGACTAGCCTGCTAGTCACCTCGAGATTTACGCTCATCTATGCCCGCGGCATTTACGACCATGTCTTGCCGGCCGTGCCCAGCGGGATAACGGACTGGTTGTCACTCGACCTCGTTCGAAACCTGCCCGGCAAGTCCTGGGCAAACTACGCTGAGTTCAAATACTTCAAGCGCGACTATCTCGAGCCAGCCGTCAACCAGATCAACGAGCTGTCCGACATCGAGATGTCGTACGAGACTCGTGCCGGAACTCCAGGCTCGCGAAAGAAGGACCAGATACGCTTCAGGCTCAAACGCAAAGAAGGGGCATTAGCATCCAAAGCGGCCATGCTCAACTCGGTCGCACTCTTCCAAATGCTTCAGGATGAGTTCGGTCTGTCGGATAAACAGTTTGAAAAAATCGCTGAGAACAGGGCCGTTTGGACGGACGAGCGCATTCAACAAGCCATCGACTACACGCGGTGGACGATCAGGCAGGGTACCAAGGTAAAACGAGCTTCCGCCTACCTGATGAGGGCTCTTTCGGATAACTACCGAGTATCGGATGCCGACAGGCAGGTCGAATTGATTCAGGCGCAGCTTGTTGAAGCGACGACGGGCGAGCAAGGCGCCAAGTTTGACAGGCAAAAGGCCGTCGCGGCCAGTCTTGCGGCAGCTAACGCCGCAGCCGACAAACGTCGACAGGAGGAAGTTCGCATGGCGCGCGAATTCTTCGACACGGCAGACAAGAAGACTCGGGAGGATCTCGTCCGGAAGTTTGTTGCGTCGAGCACGATGGGACTTCGCGCTATTGAGCGTCAAATGCTCAAACCGGCCAGCGTCACCGAGGCCAACATACTGAATCTGCCAGACGTTGCTAATACGTTCAGCTCATACGTCGCCGGCGAAATTAGAAAAGCCGCACGCGTGCGTGCGCGGAACCCATAACGTTCTACAGAACTAGCAGCAATACGCGGCCCAGTATTCAGCCACACGGCTGGCTAGAGCGAATAGCGGTGATTCGCCAAGCGCAAACAACCCGTTCGATGCAACCTTGTAGGCTAGGCCAGAAAAGCTTCGTCGTCGCCGTATCTTATTGCTGGAGGAAAGGAGCAGCGCTCGTTAAAGTACACCGGATCGTCAGGTGCGTCGGCGAACAGGGGTTCAAGCTTGGTTGCTTTTTTGTTCCAATCGTTCTACGCCATACGCAGCAGAGTCGAGTTGGCCGACGCCAACTATGACGCTGAATGCCTTTTTGAAGCATCTCGACAAACTCTCTCAGGCTGGAGGGAGGCTTGCGTTCGAGGGACATCTCCAAGACGTCGCCGTCATGCGGAATAGTCAGATCGTCGCGTAATCGAGAATCCTGAAATTAGATTTCCTCGATTTCCATCTTGAGTCAATACTGCCTTCCCCACTGCCGTTTCCTTACCTTATTTCTTGCATGCTGCCGTACTCCAGATTGGCCGGTCCGTGGCAGAAGCGGCCAATTGCAAGTATCGAGTGATGCTTACGCCTGCATGCTCGGGCATGCTAACTTTATAGTGCGCGTTTGCCAAGTTCAGATCTGTCTCCCCAAGTGCTTCCTCTTCCCGCCGACAGTAAAAGATTCAGCATCTCCTCCACCTTTTCCAGATACGGAGCAATCTCCTCCACGTGCGGGATGTCGAGTCGAAGATAACGTTGCCCCTTAACCCTGGTAATCCTGATCCTGTTTGACGAAGATCCTTTTCCGGTCGCAAGAATTGACAGAATCTCGGTTGCTGAGGCGCCTGACGCTATTGAGTTCGATCGCTTAACGACCTCGGCTTCTCCGAATTCCTTTATTAGCTTTTGCAGCGCCGCTACTTGCGAGAACGAGAGGGCCATCCGTGTGGAAAACAAGGCGATCAGCGACTCTGGTAAGCGAGCAGCAGTGATTCTGCGCGAGATCTGGAATATCGAGACGCCCAGCTCCAAAGCCATCGCGGTTTGTGACGGCCAGACGTTTCGCTCAATCATCGAAAGATAGAATCGGCCCATTTCCAGGATAGATGCGTTGTCCTGCTTCAGGCGCTGATGATGTTCCACCGCCGCTTGGCGAGTCGGGATGGCACGATGTGCAAGGTTATCTGGTTGCAATTTTTCCCTTCGCTGTTGCGTCAACTTACGATTCGGGCTGGCGCCTCGGGCGCTGGCCGACCTTCGCATAATGCATAGAATTAAAGAAGTACGTGGCCCGTGCCCACCTCATACCGCGGGGTGCGACTCGGGCGTGAAATTTCCGCTGCGCGCCAATACTCATAGGGGGCTCGCGGTCGTTTCCGGACTGCGTGGTCCACAGTGATTCTTATCCTGGATAAATCGAAACAATCGAGTCAGCGGGAAGGAGAATGGCGTTTGTTTATTGCGAAATCCGCAAAAGGTGTCTGAACCGGTTCAGACACCTGCCACCTGTATTGCGACACCTCACGCGCCGATCAAATCTTTGAATCCGTATGGTTTTTCCGGTTTTTTTGCTTCGTGGACGGTGTGAATTCCACTAGTTTTGCACGTGCAAATTGGCTTCAACTGGCGCGCTCGACTTACCGTACACGATTCTCATCGTAAGCAACCCCCCAATAGACGACGAAATACCGCAGCTTTCCGGGGAAGGTGTCTGAACCGGCTAAATTGCCCGACCGCGAAACGCCAAGGCGCAAAAGCGGATGCAAATCGCACACCTTTCGCATGACGCGATTCCCATCGGGGCTGATTCAATTGAGTCGGCCTAATTGGATCGTCCGTCATGCGTTTATTCCGCAGCAAGAAACAGGTAGCTCTCTCCACCGCTCCGGGCGGTTACTCCAAGGAAGATCCCGAAAAGATCATCTTCGACATGGGCACGCGCCTGCGCGTCGAAGCGAATCACTGGAAGTTGTTCGCTTTCATTCTGGTCTTCGTTGCAGGCGGGGCGGTCTATACGCGCAATCCCGCGCCGTCGGTGGTGAAATCGTACGGCGTGTCCTCTGACGTCAACGGCCATCCTCTCGTCACGCAGCTGACCTCGTACAAGCCCGACGATCAGGCGATCCGCACGGCGCTGCGTGAGACCGTCGAACGCTGGTTCACGATCGAGCCGGTTCTGACTGAGGACATCCAGTCATCACGGATGGCCCGCAACATCAACGGCGTGAAGGCCATGATGACGGGTAACGCGCGCAACCAGTTCGCAGACTGGATCAAGGCCGATGCGCCATTCCAGGCGATCACGCTTAACCCTAAGCTCGTGCGGGAGCCACGCGTGACCAACGTCGCGCTGCTCGAAGACTCCACAGCAGTCGTCGAATTCAGCACCAGCACAACCCAGCAGCCGACGGACAAGCCGGTCGTCCAGAAGTACGCGCTGACCTTCCGCTATCAGATCGTGCCGCCAGCGTCCGAAGATGCGCTCGGCTCGAACCCGTTCGGCCTGTTCTATCCGCTGTTCTCCATCCAGAAGACTCAATGATGATCGCCTCCCGCACGCTCGCCCTGTGGGTCGCCGCCTTCGCGTGCGCGGCCTCCGCCACGTCGCCCGTCTTCGCCGCGAGGAAAGGCGGCTCGCCGGCCTCTTTCGATCTTGCCACGGCGATGAGCGATCCGATGAGCCCCGTTAATCCCTACAACGCCGGTTCAGACCCGGTGACCATGCCGGGCGACGCGCGCATGGCGGTGTTTCCGTACAGCCGCGACCAGATCTACCGGATCATGACCGCGCCGCTGAAGAACACCACAATCGAACTGGCGAAGGGCGAGAAGCTCACTACCGATCCAGCCATGGGCGACTCTATCCAGTGGGTGATCGATACCGACGGTGAAAACCACGTTTTCGTGAAGCCCGTGAAGCCGGGGCTCGTCAATACGCTGCACCTGACGACGAATTTCCGCGAGTACGACATGACGCTCGTGTCGTCTCCAATGGGCGGCCTGTTCTATCAGACGGTCCGCTTCAACTACCCTGGATCGGTCATGGCCAAGGTCCGCGCACGCGAACAGGCCAGTGACGCCGGCGGCTCCCGAAGTGACGACGGCAGCGTTGGCACCGATTCCGGTCCGATTGGCGTTTCGCCGGACAAGCTGAATTTTGATTACACGGTATCCGGCTCGGCCTCGTTCCGGCCTGAGACGGTATTCGACGACGGCAAGTCGGTGTGGCTGCGACTGCCCGCCGACGCACCCTTTGCGGTGCCGCTGGTCAAGGACCACGGCGACACCGTCAGCCCGAACTTCATCCGACGCGGCCAGTACATCGTGGTACAGGAGCTGGCGAGCGAGATCGTGCTGCGTGCGCCCAATGAAGAAGTGACGGTGAAGCGGCGCCGTCCGGGTCTGTTCGGCTTCTGAGGCTGACGATGAACCAGCAGAACGGACAGCAGAACGATCAATCGGGCGTACAGGCCGCCCTGTTCAAAGGCAAGTCGCCTCGTAACGCGCTCATTGCGGCGGGCCTCATCACAGCGCTGATTATCGGCGCGCTCGGTTTCTACTACCAGGTCAAGGAGAACGCCAAGGCCGACGAGGAAACCGCACTGCAGAAGAAGGCGAAGGCCGCCGAAGTGGTGGACCGGTCCAACAGCACGCAGGATCTCGACAAAACGATCGACGACCAGCTCAGTGCCGCGCACAAGCTGGCGGCGTCCGAAGCACGTGCGGCGGCAGCGGCGCGCGCCTCATCCCAGTCACCTGCGTCGGCGCCGGGTTCGGGCGCCGATCCGTCGCTGACAGCCGACGGCTTTCTCAACGATCAGGGCACGCAGTCGATGAAGGCGAAATCGGATGAGGACGCAATCTATGCCTCGCCCATTTTCAAGGCAGGTCTGAAGGTCAAGGACCCCGGTATGCAGCAGCCGAATCAGCTTGCCGGCATCCCCACGCCTGCGCAGGTCGCAGCGCAACAGGCTGCTGCACAACAGGCTGCGGCCGGCTCGGTGGGTGACCGGGTTGCGGCCGCCCTGTCGGCCGCAGGAGTCGGTGGTCAGCAGGGCGGTGTACGGCCCTATTCGACGCAGGATCATGACAGCACCTTCATGAAAAACGTCTTGGCGCAGTCGGAGAACGGGCGCGATTTTCCGCGTGGTGGCTTTGTGGGCCAGGCACGCGGTTGCGTGCTGTCACCGCCGCATCACATTGGCGTGCTCGCGACCGAGAAGCTGAATTCCGACCGCCCGGGCACGGCCGCACTCGTTGTCGAGCGCGACGTGTACGACAGCGTGCGTGGCGACTGCCTGATGATCCCGAAGGGCAGTCTCATCACCGCACCCTACAGTTCCGACATCCAGCCCGGCCAGGAAAGCATTCTTGTTGCTGCCAGCGAACTGCGACTGCCTAACGGCAAGCATGTGCCGCTTTATGGCGCACAGGGTGCGGACGGTGACGGCGCGGCGGGCTTCTCGGGCGACGTCAACAACCACTTCCTCAAGATCTTCGGGACCTCGTTTCTCGTCGCGATCCTGCTGCGTAAGTACGATGGCGGCGACACCAGCACGACGACCGGCCCGCTTGGCGTCACCCAGGTGGGCAGCACGGGCGGGCAGGTCGCCGCACAGACCGCGCAATCGATACTGGAGCGTTACAAGAACATCCCGCCGACGATCACCGACGATCCGGGCAAGCGCCGCTTCATGCTGAAGGTCAATCGCGACATCGTGCTGGAGCCGTACCGCGATGAATAAGCGACCCGCTGCGCGGCTCTTTCTCTGCACGCTGCTGTGCGCGACCGTGAACGTCGCGTCGGCCTCGACGATCGCCGAGGTGATCAGTCCCACGAACGTGGTGCTCGCGCACGGCAACGCGCGCGCGCTCGCCTCGTTCGACGGGAAGCCCGTGTTCTGGTGCGGCCTGCGCGCTTTCGAGTCGTGGGCGGCGCCCCTTGTTGGCCAGCCGGTCGGGAGCAGCCCGGACACCGGCATCACGGTATCGGTCGATGCCCGCGAGGTGCCGCTTGAGCGCCTGCTCGTGTCGAAAGGCTGGCTGCAGCCGGCAGCGCTCGATGACGAAGCACAGGCGGCGATCGCGGAAGGGCGGGGCGGCTGGGCTTGCGCCAGCGTGACCGCGCCTTTCGAGCTGATGCACAGGACCGTCGATCCAAAGGTGCTTGCGGGCATCGCGCTGAACGAGTCGGGCCGCAACGGTCGCGCCTGGCCGTGGACGCTGAACATCGCAGGGCAGGGCTTTTTCTTTCGTACGCGCGAGGACGCCTATCGCGTTGTGCAGTCACTGATCGCCCACGGCCGCAGCGACTTCGACGTCGGCATCATGCAGATCAACCGTAACCTTTCGATCTGTTACATCGCAATCACCGCCTCAAACCGATCCGCCCGCAGTCACTTTTCGTGTCGCGCAGGGCTAGATTGATAAGACCGGTTATCGGAATGGTGTCGCT
>Ga0255336_101584_pt1 | contig 15391 bp, 17 predicted proteins | sample MeOH1_35cm_T3_17_FD_189102 | JGI IMG/M metagenome (GOLD analysis project Ga0255336, IMG submission 189102) | Sandy soil microbial communities from University of British Columbia, Vancouver, Canada - MeOH1_35cm_T3_179 | ecosystem: Engineered > Artificial ecosystem > Sand microcosm > Unclassified ...
GCATGACGCTGCCCATCGCCCGCGATCTGTCGCGCAACGGCATTCGCGTGATGACGATTGCGCCGGGCCTCTTCGAGACGCCGATGCTGCTCGGCATGCCGCAGGAAGTGCAGGATGCGCTAGGTGCCATGGTGCCGTTCCCGTCGCGACTGGGCAAACCGAACGAGTACGCGATGCTCGTCAAACAGATCTTCGATAACCCGATGCTCAACGGCGAGGTGATTCGTCTCGACGGTGCCATCCGGATGCAGCCGAAATAAGTTTTTAGCGCGCGCGTAAAGAAAAACGGCGGCCATCGCGTTAGATGTGCCGCCGTTTTTTTGAGCTTTAAAAGCTAGTTCACTCGCCGTTGTGCTGGGTGCGTTGCCGCAGCTCATGCAATTCCGTTTCCACAACGGTCGCGTCCTCGGCATCCGGCCGGTCATCAAGATAACGACGCAAGTCTTCCATCGCCGGGCGCAAATAATCGAGGCGCGCATAAGCGAAGCCACGATCGCGCACTTCTTCAATACTCCCCGGCATCAGGATCACCAGCCGCTGCTGCACGGCAAGCAGCCGCTGCCAGCGCTCCGTCTGCAAGTAAATGCTCTTCAAATTCCGCAGCATTCGTCCGATGATTTCCCGGCGCGTCGCGGGTTGCAACAGGATCTTCAGCGCGCTGCCAATCGATTCCCCTACCCGCTGCACATACGGCTCGAGCATTTCGACCATCGCCGATTCGGACAGCGAATGGCCCGTCGTCGGATCGAGCATCACGTCGCCATCGGGCGTTGTCACCCGCAGCAGAAAGTGCGCCGGAAACGACACACCGCGCACCGGAATGCCAAGCTGCTCGCTCATCTCCAGATACACGACAGCCAGCGAAATCGGAATCCCGCGGCGCCGCTTCAGCACCATGTTCAGGTGGCTGTTGTCGGGATCGTAGTAATCGTTGAGATTGCTGGTAAAACCCAGCTCGCGGAAGAAAAAACGATTCAGTACACCGACTTTCTGCTTGATATCGGCATCTTCGGGCATACGGCGGCGCACGCGCAAAACCAGCTCGTCGATCTCAGCCAGCACGCCCTGCAAATCGAGATCCGGATACGCGTCCTGGGCGAGCGACAACGCCGCCTCGGTGAGCGGCAGACTCTCGTCCTCCGCCACAAGCGAGGTGAAATAGTCGAGGATGCGCGTCGTTGTCATCACAGCGTTCGCCTTCTGAAATACGCGTATTTAAAACCCATCGCGGAGAGCATACCGAAATATAGCGCACCGAATACGACCAGGCTTGCACCGAGAAGCACAATTCGCTCCAGTGGTGTGGCGCGCATGCCAATCCAGTCGAAATTGCCGGCCCCCCAATGCATCACGCCGGCGAGCACGAGGCACGCGCCGAGCAATTGCACGAAAAACTGCGGCCATCCCGGCGATGGCTGGTAAATCCCGCGTTTCCTCAAGCCGATGAACAAAAGCGTGGCATTCACGCACGCACCGAGCCCGATGGACAGCGTCAATCCTGCATGAGCGAAGATTGGTACGAAAATCACGTTGCTGATCTGAATGGCGATCAACACGATAATGCCGATAATCACCGGCGTCTTGATGTCCTGCTTCGCGTAGAAACCGGGCGTGAGGATCTTGATCAGAATCAGCCCGATCAGCCCGACGCCATACGCCGACAACGCGCGGCCGACCATCAGGACGGCATGCGCATCGAATTTACCGTAGTGGAACAGCGTGGCCGTCAGCGGCTCCGCGAAGAAAAACAGTGCGCAGGCGCTGGGCGCTGCCATCAGGAACGTGATGCGCAGACCCCAGTCGAGGAGCGCCGAATATTCGACCGGATCGGCGTCCACGTGCGCCTTCGACAGGCTCGGCAGCAGGATCGTGCCAAGCGCCGCGCCGAGCAGCGCGGTGGGAAACTCCATCAAGCGGTCGGAATAATTGATCCACGACACAGCGCCCGGGCCGAGACGCGACGCAATGTTCGTGTTGATGATCAGGCTCAGTTGCGCGACAGACACGCCGAACGTCATGGGCACCATCTTGATCAGCACGCGCTTGACGCCCGGATGCCGCAACGCCCGCAGAAAATTCAGGCCGATGCGCGGGATCATGTCGATCTTCTTGAGACCGGGCAACTGCACGAGAAACTGCAAGATTCCGCCAACGATGACCGCATACGCCAGCGCGTAGACCGGCACTTTCAGATGCGGCGCGAGAAAGATGGCGGCCGCGATGAACGACACGTTGAGCAGCACGGGCGCGAACGCGGGCAGCGAGAATTGCCGGTAGGTATTGAGCACCCCGGACGCCAGCGATGTCAGCGAGATGAAGATGATGTACGGGAACATGATCTGGGTCATGGTCACCGCGAGGCCGAACGCGTGGCCGTCGTGCTCCAGCCCCGATGCCACCGCGAACACGACCCAGGACGCACCCGCCACACCTGCCAGCGATACGGCCGCGAGTGCCCACGCGAGCACCGTCGACATGGCGTCGACCAGGGCCTTGGTGGCATCGTGACCCTCGGTGTTCTTGAACTCGGCGAGGATGGGCACGAATGCCTGCGAGAACGCCCCTTCTGCAGACAAGCGCCGCAACAGGTTCGGTATGCGGAAGGCGACGTAGAAGGCGTCGGTGAATTGACTGGCGCCGAAGGCTCGCGCGATCAGCGTTTCGCGGATCAGGCCGGTCACGCGGGAAAGCAGCGTGAAGCCGCTGACCGTCAGTAGGGCTCGGAATAGATTCATGGGGCGCTTATTATACGGTCGGCATGATGAATGCGACGCGTTGCAACATTTGGCGAATCGTTAGAATTTGCAACGGCGTTTGATCTTTCACGGCGCCCGGTTTCCACAGGCCTGGTCCCGCCAGCCGCGGCCATCCCTGCGTGATCCCCGCATAATCCCCGCGTGATCCTGTCTGCCAAACCCCGGCAAAAACCAGGGGTTCCGCACGAAGGCCCGCATCAATAAAGGGACGCAGCGGTTGTAAACAATCAGAGCGGGTCAGGTTTGCTCTTGTTTTTGCCGGAACAAGAGATGGCCTCGATCATGGACGCGTTTGCCGATTGGCGGGATCCGCGCTGCCGTACCTGTCGTTATCCGTTACCGGAAATCCTGTTCGCGGCATTGAGCGCGGTGTTGTGCGGCGTGGAGGATTGGGAGACGGATTGGGAGACGACCACCCTGTGGGCCCGTACCCAACTGGCCTGGTTGCGTACCCACCTGCCATACGAGAACGGTATTGCCTCGCCCGATACCTTTGCGCGCGTGTTCGGTGCGCTAAGCGTGAAGGCCTTCGAGCAGTGCTTCATCAACGGGGTAAGCGAGCTGTGCCCAGCCCTGGCGGGTCAGCATATCGCGATTGACGGCAAGGCGGTGCGCGGCAGTCGCAGCGCCACCCACCCAGCGCTGCATCTGGTTTCGGCATGGTGCTCAGACACGGGCCTGAGCCTGGGGCAGGTGAGCACGCAGGTGAGCACATCGGAGAAGAGCAACGAGATCACGGCGATCCCTGAACTGCTGGCAGCGCTGAACCTGGAGGGGGCAACGGTGACGATCGATGCGATGGGCACGCAGCATACGATCGCTGAGGCCATCGTCAAGGCGGGCGCCAGCTACGTGCTGGCGCTCAAGGACAACCAGCCGGGCCTGGCCGAGGGCGTGCGGCGATGGTTCGCCGCCGCACAGGACGGCGGGCTGGAGAGTTCGTACTGGGAACATGTCGAACACGACAAGGGGCACGGGCGGCTGGAAACACGAGTGTGCCGCGTGACGGATGACCTCGCGTGGGCTGGCCGCGACAGGGCAGCACTGGGCCGGCCTTGAGCGTCTGGTCATGCTTGAGCGTACCCGTGGAGCAAGGTGGCAAGACGAGCACCGAGCGCTGCTATTACATCAGTTCGAAAGCCGTGAAGGCTGTGGGAGATGGCTCGACTCATCCGGGCGCATTGGGGCATCGAAAACCCGTTGCACTGGGTACTCGATGTGTCCTGGGGTGAGGATGCCAGTCTGATCCGCGACAAGGTGGCCGCGCAGAACATGGCCAGCCTGCGCGAGATCACGCTGAACCTTGCTCGACTTGAGCAGAGCCGCCAGCCGAAAAAGATCAGCCTCAAGAACATCCGCAACCTCGCCGCATGGGATACCGCTCTGCGTGACTGCGCTCTCGGCCTTGCCTGACAGGGGCCTTCGTGCGAAAGCCCTGCCTGCCCTCTCACTCGAGAAGACGAGCTGCCTTGCTCTGTGCCATAAGGCGCTTCACCGCCTTTTTGTCGAATGACACGAAGGTTTCGCCGCCCAGCCATCGCCCCTCGTAGGCAATCACCCCATCCGCGAAATCGCCGCCAGCGTCCAGCAGCGCAAGTCCGGCTTCGACAGCTGGACGGTTTACAACAACATTTGCGGCATTGGTCAGGCGCCGGACAGCGTCGGCAATTTCATCGGACGCGATTTTGTAACCCTGTGAGAGCACCCACACCAACTCGCATAACGACGCAAGCGCGATCGCGACAAGTTCGGCCGCCGCGAGCTCCGATTGCGCGAGCGCGCTTTGCTGCTCGTCGTCACCCATCATCGCCCGCACAAGAACGTTCGTATCGGCCGTAATCTTCATCGCTCGCCAGCCCAACCTTTCGCAGCCAAGTCATTCATGTCGTCGATCGACAGCGCGGGACGGTTTTCTTTTTTTAGAAGGTTGAAAACCGCACTGATCGGCTCGCTGGCGTGCTCAGCACTTACCACCACCCGACCGTCTGGAAGCTTATCGACCGAGATCCGCTGCCCTGGTTGAACGCCCAGATGGTCCAGAACATCCTTACGGAAGGTGACCTGCCCTTTCGATGTCACGGTTAGCGTACTCATCATGCCCTCTCGAAAAATATATAGTAAGGCGTTTTCACCTTACATTCAAGCTCAAGGAGTATCCCGCCCGGCCCCGTTGATGAAGCACTGCTCGAAGGCCTTCACGCTTAGCGCACCGAACACGCGTGCAAAGGTATCGGGCGAGGCAATACCGTTCTCGTATGGCAGGTGGGTACGGGCCCACAGGGTGTGCTCGCCTCCCAATCCTCCACGCCGCACAACACCGTGCTCAATGCCGCGAACAGGATTTCCGGTAACGGATAACGACAGGTACGGCAGCGCGGATCCCGCCAATCGACAAATGCGTCCATGATCGAAGCCATCTCTCGTTCTGGCAAAAAACAAGAGTAAAACCTGACCCGCTGATTGTTTACTACCGCTGCGTCCCTTTATTTATGCGGGCCTTCGTGCGCAACCCCTGCGGCAAAAACCAGCCGGGCTTGCCAGTCCCATGATTTCGTTGCTATAATCGCCGGTTTCGAAGCTCCTGAATCCGCTTTCGGCACTACTAGGCACCCCCTAGGCACGGCGGCTTCGCGTCTTCTTTCGACGTTTTTGCGCTTTCGGGCAATCGATCCCGAGAGTTTGATCATAAACAGCGCATCGGATTGACCTCGTTTTATCTTGTGTGGAGCCGGGCCAGCATTGAGCTGGATTCGATCCAGAAGCTAAACGGGAAGCGCTGAAACACATAGCTGGAACAGGATAAGGAACCGTCATGGCAAATACCGCACAAGCCCGCAAGCGCGCCCGTCAAAGCGCGAAGGCAAACTCGCACAACTCGGCGCTGCGCTCGAAGTTCCGCACCGCCATCAAGGCCGTTCGCAAGGCGATCGATGCCGGCGATCAAGCCAAGGCTGCGGAAATCTACAAGACGTCGGTCAAGACCATCGACATCATTGCGGACAAGCGCATCGTTCACAAGAACAAGGCAGCTCGCCATAAGAGCCGTCTGTCGGCTGCTATCAAGGGTCTGCAAGCACCTGCTGCTTAAAGATTCTGGTTGCCGCCCATTGCGCGTCACTGGTCACTTGTTTGACAGACGCGTGACAGGCTGCTGCTTTTTGCCCTGACGTTCTTAAAACAGCGAACGGTAGCAGAAGGCAGTAATAGAAAAACCCGCCGACGGCGGGTTTTTTGTCGTGTGCATCAAGATCGAAAAAAGGCTCGCTCCTCCGTCAGCCCCTTCCCTCAGCCCTGCTGCTGTGTGCCGTGATGCGGCGGCAATTCGCACGCCTCCGTCACCAGCAGATCGTTGTCTTTGGCGAAGTTCATCACGAAATCGAAAGCCATAGGCTCGATGTCACGTAAGCGTGAGTCGAGAATCACCGTTTTCACGTTGCCGAGCAAGGTCGGGCGAACATAGATGGAATACTGCAGCCGGGCATTCGGGCCGCGCTTTCCCGGGCCGAACCCCGACATCACGCCGCAAAGCCGCTCGCACCAGTCGCTCGGCCGAAAGGTCTTGCCGTTCGACGTGACGCCCTGGATGAAGTATTCGGTTGGAACTGTTTCGGCCATGTAGGAATACCTGTTTGACGACCGGCGGAGAACGCCGGCGAACGCGCATGCATGGTTGGCAAGGTGAACCGGAAAGTCATCGGCTGCAATCTCCGGCACTGAACGCTGCCTCGTCCGGCAGCGCCGCGGCCGAGTGCTACGACCTGATCGCGACGTCACCCGGGTCACCTTGAGCGCGCAATAAACCCATGGTCGACGCCGTTCGCGACTGCCTTGCGGCAGGTGGCGGCGAGACGAACTCGCGCGGCCGCGAACTAGGCCGCGAACTACGCTGACTGCCACGAAAACGCCGCATTGAACCTGCACGCCGAGTCCGCGAGTCAAGTCCGCGGCAAAGCAGTCGAAAGGTGTCAGGACTGCCGGAGAAACCTCGCAGATTATACAGCAGAGGCCCTTTTTCCGCACTGCACACAAAGCCTCTAAACCGCGCCGGACGGTCTATGGCGGCGCGCATCGGCTATTTGGCCACCTCGTCAAACGGCGCAAATTCCTTTATGCTGAAATTCGATACCACCACGACGGCGGCGCCGTCCGGCACAGTTGCCGGCTGAAGCCGCCGTACGCATTTTCATGACCGAAAAAAAAATTCGCCACTATTTGCAGTTCAAGGATTTCTCTCTCGACGACTATGACTACGTGCTCGAACGCGCACGTATTCTCAAGCGCAAGTTCAAGAGCTACGAGACCTACCATCCGCTGCACGACCGCACGCTGGCGATGATCTTCGAGAAGAATTCAACGCGTACGCGGCTCTCGTTCGAAGCGGGCATCTTCCAGCTTGGCGGTCACGCCGTATTCCTCAGCACGCGCGACACGCAACTCGGCCGCGGCGAACCGATCGAGGATGCGGCGCAAGTGGTCTCGCGAATGGTGGACATCATCATGATCCGCACCTTCGGGCAGCACATCATCGAGCGCTTCGCTGAAAATTCGCGCGTGCCGGTGATCAACGGCCTGACAAACGAATATCACCCGTGCCAGGTCCTGGCGGACGTCTTCACCTACTACGAACTCCGTGGACCGATCGCGGGGAAAACCGTGGCCTGGGTCGGCGATGCAAACAACATGCTCTACACGTGGATTGAAGCCGCGCAGATTCTCGGCTTCAAATTGCGCCTGTCCACGCCACCCGGTTACACGCTCGACCATGCACTGGTTTCTCCCGACAGCGCCCCGTTCTACGAAGAATTCGCCGATCCGAACGACGCTTGCACGGGCGCGGATCTCGTCACCACGGACGTCTGGACCAGCATGGGTTTCGAAGCCGAGAACGAAGTGCGCAAGAAGGCTTTCGCCGACTGGTGCGTCGACTCGGACATGATGGCGCTCGCCCATCCGGACGCCCTCTTCATGCATTGCCTGCCGGCACACCGGGGCGAGGAAGTGAGCGCGGACGTGATCGACGGTCCGCAGAGCGTGGTCTGGGACGAAGCTGAAAACCGTCTGCACGTTCAGAAGGCGTTGATGGAATATCTGCTGCTCGGCAAACTCAATCATTGAGCGCGCTGTGCCCTGGTTGCTAGATGCGCGGCGTTTCCCTGGAAACGCCGCATCGCCCCGAAAATGCGGAATGCCCGCCATTTGATGTCAAAATAGCGGTTTTCCGCGCGCTGAAGGCCCGGCGCACACCGTTTTCCAGCCATACGAGTTCACCATGAGCGATATCAAAAAAGTCGTGCTCGCCTACTCAGGCGGCCTCGATACCTCCGTCATCCTGAAGTGGTTGCAAGACAACTACGACGCCGAAGTCGTGACGTTCACCGCTGACATCGGTCAGGGCGAAGAACTCGAGCCGGCGCGCAAGAAAGCCCTGCAGCTCGGCATCAAGCAGGAAAACATCTTTATCGAGGATCTGCGTGAGGAATTTGTCCGCGACTTCGTGTTCCCGATGTTCCGCGCCAATACCATTTATGAAGGCGAGTACTTGCTCGGCACGTCGATCGCGCGTCCGCTGATCGCGAAGCGTCAGATCGAGATCGCGCGTGCGGTCGGCGCACAATCCGTGTCGCACGGCGCGACCGGCAAAGGCAACGATCAGGTGCGTTTCGAGCTGGGGTATTACTCGCTCGAGCCGGGTATCAAGGTGATCGCGCCGTGGCGTGAATGGGATCTGCTGTCGCGTGAAAAGCTGCTGGCGTATGCGGAAAAGGCGGGCATTCCTATCGAAATGAAGCACAAGCAAGGCGGTGCGCCCTACTCCATGGACGCGAACCTGCTGCACATTTCGTTCGAAGGGCGTCACCTGGAAGATCCGAAGGCCGAGGCCGAAGCCGATATGTGGCGCTGGACGGTTGCGCCCGAAGACGCGCCGGATCAGCCGGAGTATCTGGATATCGAGTACGAGAAGGGTGATCCGGTCGCGCTGAACGGCAAGCGTTTGTCGCCGGCGGAAATGCTGAGCGAATTGAACGCCATTGGCGGAAAGCATGGCATCGGGCGGCTGGATCTGGTCGAGAACCGCTATGTCGGCATGAAGTCGCGCGGCTGTTATGAAACGCCGGGCGGCACGATCATGCTCAAGGGGCATCGCGGAATTGAGTCGATCACGCTGGATCGCGAAGTGGCGCATCTGAAGGATGATCTGATGCCGCGTTACGCCGCGCTGATTTACAACGGCTACTGGTGGAGCCCGGAGCGGCGCGCGCTGCAAGTGCTGATCGATCACACGCAGGACAAGGTGAACGGCTGGACGCGCGTGAAGCTGTACAAGGGCAGCGTGAGCGTGGTTGCACGCGATTCGAAGGAAACGCTGTTCGACAAGAACATCGCTACGTTCGATGACGACGGCGGTGCGTACGATCAGGCCGATGCTGGTGGTTTCATCAAGCTGAACGCGCTGCGGATGCGGATTGCGGAGAATGCGCGTCGCAAGCGTGGTGGCTGAGTAAGCTCAGGTTGAGTGAAGCAAAAAACCCGCCTTTTCCTTTCAGGCGGGTTTTTTGTTGGCGCGGCGGGTTTTTTGTTGGCGCGGCGGCTTTCAATCAAAGACACACCGGCTCCGCTTCCAGCGCGACCGCGAAGCGCGCGTGGACGTCGCGTTTGATGGCGTCCGCGAGTTCGAGAATCTGTGCGCCCGACGCGCCGCCGCGGTTCACCAGCACCAGCGCCTGCCGGTCGTGCACAGCGGCCGCGCCGATCGCGCGGCCTTTCCAGCCGCATCGGTCGATCAGCCAGCCTGCAGCCAGCTTGAACTGGCCGTCCGGCTGCTTATAAGACACCACATCGGGTTCGCGGGCCTTCAACGCATCGAAGGCGGTCGCGCTCACCACCGGGTTCTTGAAGAAGCTTCCTGCGTTCCCAAGCACGCGCCAGTCAGGCAGCTTTGCCTGGCGCACGGCGACGACGGCATCGAAGATAGCTTGGGGATCGTTCGAACCGCTTGTTTCCAGCGCCCGCGCGATATCCGCATAATCCGCGCGCGGCGTCCACGCTTTCGGCAGACGAAACGTCACCGATACGATCACAAAACGTGCGCGCCCTTCCCGCTTGAAAAAACTGTCGCGGTAACCGAACGCGCACGCGTCGCGATCGAATTCCCGAATTTCCCCCGTCGATAATTCGATCGCGCGCAGGCGCTCGAAACGCTCGCCCATTTCCAGCCCGTAGGCGCCGATGTTCTGGATCGGTGCCGCGCCCACCGTACCCGGAATCAGCGCGAGATTTTCGAGCCCGGGCAAGCCTTGCGACAAGGTCCACGCAACGAATTCGTGCCAGTTCTCACCCGCACCGGCTTCTACAAAAACGGCGTCATGATCTTCGCCAATCACGCGTCGGCCGCGCAATTCGACGAGCAACGCGACACCCTCGAAATTGCGCGTCAGCACGACGTTGCTGCCGCCGCCGAGCACCAGTTGCCGCAGTCCGCTTAGTCGGGCGTCGCGAGCAAGCGCCGGGATCTGCGCTTCTTCCGTCAGCCGAACGGCATACTTGGCCCGGACGTCGAAACCGAACGTGTTATGCGCGAGCAGCGGGTAATCGCAGAGAAATTCGAACTCGGACATGGACGAAGCGCTTGGGTCAGGATCAGAGGTGGCCTTGGGCAAACCGGGACGGCATCGGTAGAATGATGTTGGTCCGTGATTATAGCGAGTGCGTGCATGTCTTACGCCTCGCCTCAACGAAGGGGAATGCAGATGCCATCGTTTGACGTCGTCAGCGAAGCAAACATGATCGAGGTGAAAAACGCCATCGAACAATCGAACAAGGAAATTGCCACGCGCTTCGACTTCAAGGGTTCGGACGCGCGCGTCGAGCAAAAGGATCGTGAACTGACGCTTTTTGCCGACGACGATTTCAAGCTCGGCCAAGTCAAGGACGTGGTGTTGTCGAAGCTCGCAAAACGCAATGTGGACGTGCGTTTTCTTGATTACGGCAAGATCGAGAAGATTGGCGGCGACAAGCTCAAGCAGGTCGTCGAAATCAAGAAAGGCGTGACCGGCGATCTGGCGAAGAAAATCGTCAAAATGATCAAGGACAGCAAGATCAAGGTCCAGGCCAGCATCCAGGGTGACGCGGTGCGCATCAACGGCACGAAGCGCGACGACCTGCAAAGCGCCATCGCGTTGCTGAAGAAGGACGTGACGGATACGCCGCTGGACTTCAATAATTTCCGCGATTAGGCATGATCGGGTTGCGTTGAATCAATTCGTTGAATCGAGCATCGCAACGAATAGGAAAGCCGCCTTCAGGGCGGCTTTCGTACTTTGGCGGTGGGTTTTACGGCAATTTATTTAACTGCTTCCGCCGTGCGCTTCTTTTCCCCGATCCGGCTCTCCTTCCCATCCAGCAGCTTCTTGATATTCCCGCGATGCCGCCAGATCAGCAGTGCGCTCATCGCGATAACGGCCAGCGAGATACGGCTGGGGCCGAAAAGAAAGACATCGAAGAACGGCGCGAATACCGCCGACACCAGCGCCGCCAGCGACGAATAGCGGAAGAAGAACGCGATGATCACCCACGTCAGCAAGGTGGCCAGCCCCAGCGCCGGGTGGATGGCAAGCAGCACGCCCGCCGCGGTCGCAACGCCTTTACCGCCCTGAAACTTGAAGAATATCGGGAACAGATGCCCGAGAAACACAGCGATGGCAGCCAGCGCGACCGCCGTGGAATCCAGCCCGAAACGTGCACCGAAATGCACGACAAGCCACACCGGCAGCCAACCTTTGAAGGCGTCGCCGACCAGCGTCAGGACGGCGGCCAGCTTGTTGCCAGTGCGCAGCACATTCGTCGCGCCCGGGTTGCCTGAGCCGTACGAACGGGGATCCGCGAGACCCATGGCCGAACTGACAACCACAGCAAACGAGATCGAGCCGATCAGGTAAGCCACTACAGCGACAATCACATTGTTCATTGATTTCTTCTTGTCTTCGGGAACGCAAGCGTGAGCGAGACTGCGGGACGCGCATTTTAATCGACGCTCGCGCAACTCACGGGCGTGGCCTTCAGCAGTTCAGTCAGGACCGGCGGCGCGATGCTCACCAGATACCCGCGCCGCCCGCCGTTCAGATAGATTGTGTCGAGCTCGAAGATGCTCGATTCCACGTACACCGGCATCGGCTTTCTCGTGCCGAATGGCGATGTGCCACCGATCAAGAACCCCGAATGCCGGTTCGCCACTTCCGGCTTGCACGGCTCGACGCGCTTCACGCCAATTTGCCTCGCCAGATTCTTGGTCGAGACGGTTTTATCGCCGTGCATGAGCACGATCAGCGGCTTCGCGTGCTCGTCCTCCATCACGAGCGTCTTGACCACGCAATGCTCATCTACACCAAGCTGGCGCGCCGATTCCTCCGTGCCACCATGCTCGACATACTCGTAAGGATGCTCGCCGAATGCGACCTTGTGCCGACGCAAAAACTGCGTGGCCGGCGTTTCGGAAATGTGTTTTACCTTGGACATGACGGCATTGTAGCGGCGCGAAAGCACGGCCACCATCGGCCGAACGGCCAATTGTGCGAGCCGATTTACTGTGGCACGATCGTTCGTAAATGCTCATCCGGCGTGCGCCACCCAGGAGACTCAACGTGATTCGCGATGCAGAAACCCAGACGTTGCTTGAAGACGCCATTCGCCGTTTTGTGCGCGAGACGCTCGTGCCGCGCGAAGCCGAAGTGGACGAAACCGATCAGATTCCCGCCGATGTGCTCGCCGCCATGCGCGAGATCGGCCTGTTCGGGCTGACTATTCCAGAGGCTTACGGCGGACTCGGCCTGACCATGGAAGAGGAAGTGCGCGTGGCATTCGAACTCGGCCAGACATCGCCGGCATTCAGGTCGGTGATCGGGACGAACAATGGCATCGGTTCGATCGGCATTCTGCTCGACGGCAGCGAGGAGCAAAAGCACCACTATCTGCCCAAACTCGCCGCGGGTGAGCTGATCGGGTCGTTCTGCCTGACCGAGCCGGACTCGGGCTCGGACGCGGCATCGCTGAAAACCACGGCGCGCAAGGACGGCGATCACTACGTGCTGAACGGCACGAAGCGCTTCATCACGAACGCGCCCGAAGCCGGCATCTTCACGGTGATGGCACGCACGAGCGACACAAAAGGCGCGAGCGGCATCTCGGCGTTCATTGTGGAGCGGGAATCGCCGGGGCTGTCGCTCGGCAAACCCGACAAGAAAATGGGTCAGCGCGGCGCACACACGTGCGACGTGATTTTCGAAAATTGCCGCATTCCGGCCGGGCAATTGATCGGCGGCGTGGAAGGCGTCGGGTTCAAGACAGCCATGAAAGTGCTCGATAAAGGGCGCTTGCACATTGCCGCGGTGGCGATCGGCGCAGCCAAACGGATGCTGCGCGACGCCCTCGCCTACGCCACCGAACGCAAGCAGTTCGGCCAGCCGATCGTTGAGTTCCAGCTGGTCCAGGCCATGCTCGCTGACAGCAAGACCGAGATCTATGCCGCCGAATGCATGGTGCTCGACGCCGCGCGCCGCCGCGACGAGGGCCGCGATGTATCGATAGAAGCCTCCTGCGCCAAGTACTTCGCGACCGAGATGTGCGGCCGCGTGGCCGATCGCGCGGTGCAGGTGCACGGTGGCGCGGGTTATATCTCGGAGTACGGCATCGAACGTTTTTATCGCGACGTGCGGCTGTTCAGGCTCTACGAAGGCACCTCGCAGATCCAACAAGTGATCATCGCTCGCGGGTTGATGCGCGGCACGGAGATTTGAGATGGAAATTGATGTCGATGCCCTGCTCGCCGCACTGCCCACGCGTATTTCGGAGATTCCCGCGCGCATCGCCGCCCGCGATCCGCAGCATGTTGTGTTGATCGAAGACGAGCGGCGTCTGAGCGCGTCGGAACTCGTGCAAGTCATCGACGACACCGCCCGGCAGCTTGCCAATCTCGGCGTGCAAGGCGGCGATCGCGTGATGATCGTGAGTGAGAATTGCATCACGCAGGTCGTGCTGATGTTCGCCACGGCGAAGCTCGACGCGTGGTGTTTGCTCACGAACGCACGGCTCTCGGCAAGCGAAATCGATGCGATCCGCGATCACGCGAAGCCGCGCGTGGTGGCGTTTGCCGTCGACGCATCGAAGGACGCGGCAAGTCATGCCGAGCGGCTGAACGCCGCATCAAGCGCTGATGCCTGGCGTTTTATCGTCGATGAATCCGTCTCGCCGGAACCCGTAAAAAGCGATCCCGCCTGTCAATGTGCGGCGCTGATCTACACCACCGGCACGACCGGTGCGCCCAAAGGCGTGATGCTGTCGCATCGCAACGTGCTGTTTATCGCGGCATTGTCCAGCACGTTGCGGCGTGTGACGCCCGACGACGTGGTGTACGCCGTACTGCCGATTACGCACATCTACGGGCTGGCGTCGGTCTGTCTTGGCAGTTTGTACGCCGGTGCGACGCTCAGGCTCGCGCCGCGTTTCGCGCCGGAGGCCGTGCGACGGGCATTGGCGGAAGAAAACGTATCGATCTTCCAGGGCGTGCCGGCCATGCACGCGAAACTCGTCGAACAGGTGCAGGCGAGCGGCACACCATGGCGCGCACCCGCGTTGCGCTTCGCCTATTCCGGCGGGTCTCCTCTCGATGCGGCGCTGAAGGCGCGCGTCGAAAGCTTGTACAAGGTGCCGCTGCACAACGGTTATGGCATGACAGAAAGCAGTCCGACCATATCGCAGACCATGCTCGACGCGCCGCGCGACGACTGCTCCGCAGGCGATCCGATACCCGGTATCGAGCTGCGATTCGTCGCAATGGATGGTGTGGATGCGGCGCCGGGCGAGGTCGGCGAATTGTGGGTGCGCGGGCCGAACGTGATGCTCGGTTATTACCGCAATGAAGCACAGACGCGCGCAACAGTCACGAAAGACGGCTGGCTGCGAACCGGCGATCTCGCGCGTCAGGCGGCCGATGGTGCGCTGTATATCGTGGGGCGCAGCAAGGAACTGATCATCCGTTCGGGCTTCAACGTGTATCCGGCTGAAGTCGAGAACGTGCTGAACTCACACCCGGACGTGCTGCAATCGGCGGTGATCGGGCGACCGGTCGTGGGCAACGAGGAAGTGATTGCGTTCGTCGAACTGCTGCCGTCGGTGCATGCGCTGCCTGACGATATCGTCGAATGGTGCGAAGCGCGTCTCGCACCGTATAAGCGTCCCGCTGAAATCCGCGTGCTGGCCGCGCTGCCGGCGGCATCGACGGGGAAGGTGTTGAAACACAAGCTCCGGGACGAGCTTTAACCCTCAACCGCGCGGATGATGCTCCTGATGCAGGATCCTCAAGCGCTCGCGTGCAACGTGCGTATAGATCTGCGTCGTGGAGATATCCGTGTGGCCGAGCAGCATTTGCACCACGCGCAGATCGGCCCCGTGATTGAGCAAGTGTGTGGCAAACGCGTGGCGCAACGTATGCGGCGAGAGCGGCGCGCGCACGTCGCCGGTGAGCGCGTGGCGCTTGATGATGTTCCAGAACTGCTGACGCGTCATGCCTTCGCCGCGCGTGGTGACGAACAGCGCGTCGGCGGCGCGAGCGCCTAGCAACGCCGGTCGCGATTCGCGCAAAT
>Ga0255336_101585_pt1 | contig 15391 bp, 11 predicted proteins | sample MeOH1_35cm_T3_17_FD_189102 | JGI IMG/M metagenome (GOLD analysis project Ga0255336, IMG submission 189102) | Sandy soil microbial communities from University of British Columbia, Vancouver, Canada - MeOH1_35cm_T3_179 | ecosystem: Engineered > Artificial ecosystem > Sand microcosm > Unclassified ...
GAATGTGCCTTATCTAGAAGCCGGTGAAGAATTAAGCAGAGGAATTGGCTGGGAGAAAGTTCATGCAGTAATGAGAGGTGTTATTGATGCTAAATAGAAACGAGAAGTTAGATATAAATGAAATATTAAAAGACCTTGAACATTATACACCCAAAAGAAGAGGCTGGCACTGGAGAGAAGATTATCATGAAAAAATGGGTGAATTTGAGTATCAGGAAATATCTAAGCCTTTAACTCAAAGTGAAGCTCTACCTGCTGCAAGATCCTTTAGTAAAATTGATCCTCAGCCAAAACCTGTAATAACTACAGAAATTGCCTCCGGAAGATTTGAGGATGATATTAGAAGAATGAGAATGGCTGCCTGGCATGGTGCAGATCATATTATGGTTATAAGAACTGCTGGACAAAGTCATTACGACAGCCTTATTGAAGGTACTCCGGAAGGAATAGGCGGTATTACAGTTACAAGAAAAGAGGTAAGAGCTTCAAGAAAAGCACTAGATTTAATTGAAGAGGAAGTAGGAAGAGAAATAAACTTCCATTCCTATGTATCCGGTGTGGCAGGGCCTGATATAGCTGTAATGTTTGCTGAAGAAGGAGTAAACGGAGCTCATCAGGATCCTCAATATAATGTTTTATATAGAAATATTAATATGATTCGTTCCTTTGTTGATGCTGCAGTTGCTAAAAAGGTTATGGTTTGGGCAGATATGCTGCAGATAGACGGTGCTCACAATGCCAATGCCACTGCAATGAAGGGTTATAAGGTAATGCCTGAGCTAATGGTTCAGCATGCTATAAACAGCAAGTTCTCAGAAATGGTTGGAATGAAAAAGGGAAATATTGCACTTTCAACAGTGCCTCCAACCTCTGCTCCAGCTCCATGTATGAGATTAGACATTCCTTATGCTGTAGCACTTAGAGATTTCTTTAAGGATTACAGAATGAGAGCGCAGATGAATACCAAGTATATAGAATCCTGTACTCGTGAAGCTACAGTAGGACATACTTTAAATCTAATGATTTCAAAGCTTACTTCTGCTGATATTCAAAGTACTATTACACCAGATGAGGGAAGAAACGTTCCATGGCATTACAACAACATGCATGCCATTAATACAGCTAAGCAGGCTCTAATTGGCATGGATGGACTTATGGACATGATAGAACTTAAAAAGGAAGGTTATCTACCTGAAAAGGTTAGAGAACTTAAGGAAAAGGCAGTACTATTCCTAGAGGAAATATTAGAAAACGGCGGATACTTTAAGGCTGTACAAGATGGTTTCTTTGTTGATTCAGGTGAATACCCAGAAAGAAACGGAGACGGTATTGCAAGGAAAATAGAGGGTGGTATAGGTGTTGATACAGTATATGAAAGAGAAGAAGATTATTTTGCACCTGTATGTGCTCACTTTGGCTATAATAACGTTCCTAAGGAATATGAGCACGCCTGCGATGCAATTGAGGGCTGTACATTATGCAAGCATGAAAAAATCAAGTATATAGATGAACTAGATGAAAATGACAATGTTAATGTAAGACTTGAAAGCGTTAAAGAAGATGGAACAATAATTCCTGAAGTTCAATGGAAAAATGACGGCTTTGTATCTGTAACCTTATTTATACCTGAAGACATAAGAATAAGTGAAGCTGCAGCAATTGAAATTGGTAAAAATATGAACCTTACTGATGTAGAAGTTATTCATAAGCAGGTAATGCAGGAAGCTGAAGGTACACTTGTTGAAATAAAGGGTAAGGTTAACTTTGCTATTGATAAGTCAAAGCTAGTTATTCCAGAGCCTAAGGTAGTTTTAGCTGATGACGTTATAAGAGAATTTATAAAGAATCATCCTGTAAAGGTTGTTGCTGGTACAGTAGGTGAGGATGAGCATTCAGTTGGCTTAAGAGAAATAATAAATATCAAACACGGCGGTATTGAAAAGTATGGCTTTGAGTGTGAATATTTAGGAACCTCCTGCCCAATAGAAAAGCTTATTGACGCTGCAATTGAAACTAAGGCACAGGTAATAATGGCAAGTACTATTATTTCTCATAATGATATTCACGTTAAGAATATGAAGAAGCTTCATGACCTTTGCGTAGAAAAGGGTGTTAGAGATAAGCTTATTTTAATCTCTGGTGGAACTCAGGTTAATGATGATATGGCTAGGGCAAGTGGTATGGATGCAGGCTTTGGCAGGGGTACCCATGGTAATAACGTGGCTACCTTTATTGTAGAAGAGCTTCAAAGAAGAGAGGGGCTAGCATAGTATCTAGAAAGTGAATTCCGCTGCAATATATATAATGTGCTTCATTCCACATATATTATATATTTCCGCTAAATATCATTTAATACAATTTTAAGACAGCGATTAAATATACAAGGATTGGAGGTGAAATATGAATGAAGGCTGACTATTTAATTTCTGAGGTTGGAAGTACAACTACTGTAGTTACAGCTTTTAAGTTCACCGATATGGGGATAGAGGTTGCAGCTCAAGGGAAAAGCTATACTACGGTTTTAGAGGGAGATGTAACAATAGGTTTAAGGGCTGCTATTATGGATATGGAAAGAGAGTGCGGCGAGGAAGTTACCTGGAACAGAATGCTTTCTACCAGCAGTGCAGCTGGAGGTCTTAAGATTACTGTTCATGGTCTAGTGGAAGACATGACAGTTAAAGCTGCAAAAGAAGCGGCCTTAGGAGCTGGAGGAAACATTAAGCTAGTTACAGCTGGAAGGCTTAGAAAAAGCGATATTAAAAAAATAAAGGAAATAGATCCAAACCTCATTATGATTGCTGGAGGTACTGATTATGGTGAAAGGGAAACAGCACTTTATAACTCAGAGCTTATAAGTGCTGAAATAACAAATAAACCCATAATCTACTGCGGAAACATTGCAAATCATGAGGAAATAAAGGAAATCTTTGAAAATAAGGAATTATATATAGTTGATAATGTATTTCCAAGAATAGATGAGCTTAATGTAGAACCCTCCAGAAAGATAATACAAAGTGCCTTTGAAAACAATATTATAAAGGCTCCGGGCATGAACAAAATAAAGGAAATGGTAGATGGAACAATAATGCCAACACCTGGAGCAGTAATGGAAGGTGCAAAGCTATTATATGAAATGTTAGGGGACGTACTAGTTCTGGATGTAGGGGGGGCTACAACAGATGTACATTCTGTTACTGATGGAAGCACGGAGATTTTAGACATTCTTGTAAGTCCGGAGCCAAAGGCAAAGAGGACTGTTGAAGGGGATCTAGGTGTTTATATTAACAGCGCCAATATTATAAATCTTTTAGATATAAGGGATATAAAGGAAACCTCAATAGAGCATATAAAAGAAAATATTAAGCCGATTCCAACAACTGAAAAAGAAATTAATGCAAGTTCTCTTTTAACTAAAAAAGCAGTAGAAGTAGCACTAAACAGACATGTTGGCTATATAAAGAGAAATTTTGGAACAACAAAAAGCTTTCTTGCCTATGGAAAGGACCTTTCAAAAATAAAATACATTATTGGTACTGGCGGAGCTCTAACTAGGCTTCCCTATGGGGAAAATATTTTAAGTGATATAAGATACACAAAAGAGGATATGACAATGCTTCCGAAAAGCTCAGCAAAGGTATTACTAGATAAGAACTATATAATGGCCTGCGCAGGAGTATTAAGCAAGGAAAATAAAGAAGCAGCAATTTGTCTTTTAAGAAATAGCTTGGGGATTTAACGATTTTAAGGTGGGGATTAATATGAAGAAAGAATATCCTTGTATAGAAGTAACTTTAAACAAAATTACGCATAATGTTTCAGAGATAAGTAAGCTGTGCAGAGAAAAAGGCATTGATATAGTTGGTGTAAGCAAGGTTTTCTGCGCCAGAAAAGAAATTGTAAATGCAATGCTTGAAGGCGGCATTAATGTAATTGGAGACTCTAGACTTGAAAATTTAAAAAAACTAAAGGATGTAAACTGCAAAAAACTACTTCTTAGAATCCCAATGGAAAGTCATGCAGCAGAGGTGGTAAAGTATTCTGATATTAGCCTAAACTCTGAATATGAAACAATAGCCGTGCTTTCTAAGGCAGCAAAAAGAGTAAATAAGGTTCATAATATTATATTAATGATTGACCTTGGAGACCTAAGAGAAGGAGTTTTAGAAAGTGACGTTTTAACCACTGTAGAAAAGATCCTTAAGCTTCCTAATATTATGCTTTCAGGAATTGGTACAAATCTAACCTGCTACGGTGGTGTTATTCCTGATAAAACTAATTTAGGAAAGCTAATAAGCTTAAAGGAAGCTATTAAGGATAAGTTTAATATTGAACTTCCAATAGTTTCAGGTGGAAACTCCAGCAGCCTTTACGCTGTAATAGATAACAGTATTCCAGAAGGCATAAATCAGCTTAGAATAGGTGAAGGAATTGTACTAGGCCGTGAAACAGCCTATGGAAAGGATATACCTAACTGCTACAAGGATGCCTTTATTCTAAAGGGCGAAATAATAGAGATAAAGGATAAACCTTCAATTCCAATTGGGAATATTGGCTTGGATGCCTTTGGTGAAACTCCTCATTTTAAAGATAAGGGGATTATGAAGAGAGCTATAGTTGCCTTAGGCAGACAGGATATTGCTCCTGAAGGTCTTAAGCCATTAGATGGGGAAATAGAAGTAATAGGAGCAAGCAGTGACCACCTAATACTAGATATAACAAATAGCTGCATAAAGTATGAAGTGGGAGACGTTGTAGATTTTACAATAGACTATGGCTGCTTACTAAGAGCAATGACTTCACCTTATATTAAAAAGTATGCTGTTTAAATAATAAGATCAGAAAAAAATTATAAGCAAAATTAAAAGGCATATTCCAAGCTAAAGAATATGCCTTCTAATGCCTAATTAAGGCAGTTTATTTGATTCTGAATAATACTTATATCCATAGTATTTGGAGAGTATTTAAGTACTTTTATTAGATTCCTAACTTTATCACTTATTAAATCAAATTTATTATCTAACTTCTCACTTAAATTATCATCAAAGGTTATTTTATCAATCTCAATTCCGATAACATAGCCTGATCTATTCTTACCCTTGCATAAGGAATTAAGAGGGCTAAAATCATGCTTTGTAATGTAGCTGTTAAAATGAGAATTATATTTTTCTATGGGCATTAAGGTTATGGTTCCAGGCTCAAGGCTGTAGCAGGTAGCATCCAGCACAAAAAATAAATCAGAATCCACAAATTCCTCTGTAGAAAAGTCTGCTGCTGTCTCTTTAAAATAAACTTCTATATTTTCATTAACAAGTTCATCCTTTAGGTCTTCTGCTATCTTTACAGCAATTCCTTCATCACACATAAGTCTGTTTCCAATAGCAATTAACTTTATCATGATATTCCCTCCTGTATTATTTATAGCACACAAAGATTATTAATCTTTGTGCCTCCAAAATTAATCATATATAAATATATGCATTTATATACAATATAATAGCATATTAATGAATAAAATCCAAGATATTTTTTTGTTCACCGCCATATTCGATTCCAGTACATTCCCCTTGGTCTTCAAAAATAACAACATCTTTAGTTATATCAACGAGCCTAAGGTGGACAATCCCTTTATTCTCTTCCAGCATAGGTATCATCTCACTGCCTTTAGGACCATAACATCTAATGAAACTGTCTTTATTTGTCTTGGTATGAATATACATTTTATACTTCTTATTTTCAATTGTAAGCTTAACATCACCATTATCTTCCACAATATTTATTGTACTTTTATTCATAGTGGTAAACTTATAAAACTTATTATTAAACAGAAAGCCTATTAAAAAACCTCTAAAGGTGCTGCGTAAAAAAGGAATGTGTCCGATGGAGCAGCTTAAGGCAGCCTTATAATTTTTAAAACAGTTACATTACTTGAGAATTAAGGAATAACATGGACTTTCATAATTTTTGATTTATTAATGAATAAAATCCAAGTTATTTTTTAAAAATATTTTTAAGTACAAATTGAGCTTTGAATAGAGTAAAATAAGACTTTTTAGAAAGGATAAGTACTGCTATAATAATTTATAAGTACATAAATGCTGATAGCTGCTATAGCGCATGCCTTTCATTTATGGGAATTTAAAGAAACAAAGACAAAAGTATGTCGCTATAATATGCTTAAATATAAGAGAATAAATATTAAAACCCAAAAATGTGTTTTAATATTTATTCTCTTTATCTTTGTAATCTAGGGATAATGGGAATTATGTAGTTGTATAAAGAAGTAAAGTGTTATAATAAGATGATAGAAGTATGTTATAAGCTTCTATTGATGAAAGGAAAAATTTTATGAAAGACTTAAGACTTTATGGAAACTCAAAAATAGATATTTTAGAAATGCAGAAATATTTAAATTTAACAGATTATAAGGATCTGGTAACTATAGTTCAAGAGTTTGAAAGTAGGGGAATTCTAAAACCAATAATTAAAAGCAAATTAAATGGTAAGAAACCAGCTTTATATAATAGATATTTTATATTGCAAGAGAAAAAAGATTACTCGCAATTCATGGAAGAGCTGAAGTATAACATTAATTACGAATTAAATATAGATTATTATCTTAAGCATTTAGATAATTATGTAGAAGATAGGCAATATATTTTAAAGCTCAGTGATTTTCTAAATAATAAAAGAGAACTTTTAAAAATCGAGGCGTCAATTAATGAAAGATCCTTTCAAATATGGGGAAGGGAAAAGTATTTGAATAAAGAAGGCGGCAAGGCTCTATTAGGTAGATTAAATCTCTCCATAGATACACTTAATATATATTTAACCTCAGAACCGCTTGCTTATTATTCACGATGTAAAGATATACCTCAAAAACTTTTGATTATAGAAAATAAAGATGCCTTCTATACTTTTAGAAGATATCTGATAGGTTTTAATAACAGGATTTTTGGCGAGAATATAGATACTGTAATTTATGGCTCAGGGAAAACTATATGGAATACTTTTAAAGATTTTGAGCTCTGTTCAGAGCCATATTTACTTCATGAAAAAAATGAGCTTTTGTATTTAGGTGATATAGATTACGAAGGTTTGTTTATATATGAGAAGCTTTACGATATATTTAAGGAAAAATTTCAGATAAAGCCCTTTATAAAGGCCTATGAGTACATGATTGATAAGGCCACAAAGGATATCGATAGGCTTCCAGAGACAAAGGAAGGACAAAATAAAAACTATATAACTATTTTTTTAAGCTATTTTTCAGAGGAATACAAAGGTAAAATACAAGCGATTTTGGAAACAGGAAAATATATTCCACAAGAAATAATAAATTTTAGCGATTTGCTGTAGTGAGGTTTAAATGAAACTAGATTTCTTAAAAGAATTTGAGAAAAGAATGAAAAGGGTAGGCATGTTTACTCTTATTAATCACAATAGTTTTTACAAAAATACTCTTAAAAATTATGGATTTGACGTTCCCTTTGAAAGTACAAATTTAATCTTTACGGTTATGCTTTATATAATGGAACAGTCATTGAAGGAAGAAAACTGTACATTAGATGATATTTCTGGATTTATAGAAGATATAGACAAGCAATATTTTAAAAGATTTTTAAATAGTGAAGCATGTAAAACTATTGCCGATTTTATAGTAAATGTTATTCTCTGTAATAGTGGGGAGGCAATGTATTTTAAAGGCTATAATTTTGAAAAAACAGCCTATGAATATATAAACATATCACTCATTAATAATAGAATTATATATATTGAAGATGTAAGAAGAACTTCATATTATCTTACTGAAGATGGCTATTATTTGCTTTTAGGAACACTTGAAGTAGAGGGCAACTTAAAGCTTACTGTTCAAGAGATGATTTTTAAGCTGCATCTTGAAAAAGCAGATTATGACAAAGCATTAGAGGATGTCAGGCAGCTTTTTAATTTATCAAGAATACAGCTTCAAAAGATAGAGGAAAGTATTAGAAGAATTAAGGAGAACGTATTCGAATTTTTGCCAGAAGAATACGACTCTATTCTTAATGATAATATGAATATAATTGAAAAACAAAAGAAAACCTTTAAAGGCTATAAGGACTATGTTTCTGAAAGAGAAAAAGATATAGAAAAGAATAACATTAATTTAAACAATTTAAATGAGGAAGACGAAAAAGCACTTAGTAATCTAGGTATAATCAAAAAACAACTTAGTAGAGTTATAGATGAACACCAAAAGATTTTAAACACTCACTTTGACTTTAAAAAGGTATACTCAAGAGCACTAATAGATATGACAGCTTTTTCAGCTATAAAAAGGATTAATTTCAATAATGAACTCTATGAGCCAATATTGAGGGACTTTGGCAAATTAGAGGCACTCTCTAAGATTTTAAGACCTTTATATCTATCTAAGCTTCCTAAGTATTACAATATTAAGAAAGCAATTATGCCTCAAAAAGTAATTAAGGCAAAGGAAGAGGAAGACGAGCTTGCAATAACCTTTGATGAAGATTCCTTGAAAAAAGAAAGGGAGAAGGAACTTAAAATCAAGCAGCTGAAATACAGAGGTGTGCTAGAGTGTATAATAGATTTTTTAATAGTTTCTGAGGATAAAACAATTACCTTAAAAGAAATTCTTTTAGTAACTTCAGATGATGAGGACAAGCAAAAAATATTTGTACCCACAATAGAAATCTTTCGTGAGGTCATGATTGAACTGCTAAAAGCACAAGTTGTAGATATCAAAGAGGTTCTTATTGAAACAAGAAACAGTATTGAAAATGAGACTATAATAGATTTTGAACTTAATAAAACTCTTGTAGCTATAGTCATAGACAATGAAAGACTTAGAAGTCTTAAAACTATAGAGTGCTGCAAAGATCCCTCAAACGAACAGCTTCAGATATACGATGCAAAAACAAATGAAGGTTATAGAAGAAATGTAAAGTGCTCTAATCTTATCTTTAGAGCTAGCATTTAAAGTGTGATCAGTAGAAGGAGGGAAAAAAGATTTGTACAATTCAGAGGATATTTCTAAAGCTATGAGCATTTACTACTATTTGCTGCAGCATGGAGAACTTTCAATAGAAGATGATAGAAAACTTTATAGAGCTTATAGTGAAAGTGAAGAAACAATGCTTATAGTAAAATTGTATGGAGAACAATCAAATTGTACTATTGAAAGATATAATGGGATTATTTATATTATTCCAAAGGATGATAATGAGTTTTTAGGATTTTCAAAAGCAGAGTTAAAAAAGGAACTATGCAGATCAAATGGAAGCGATAAAGATTACTACCTTTCACAATTTGTTATTTTAACGCTTCTAAGCACTTTTTATAACTCTAACGGCAGAAGCAGTAAGTCTAGAAGTTTTATTAAGTTTGGAGATTTTATGAACATACTTTCAGAAAGATTAAAAGCAGCAGCTGATTATGAGGAGCTTGATACACTAGAGAAGAAAAGCTCCATAGCAGTTTCTAATATAATTGAAATGTGGACTGCCTTAAAGGGGTCGGATGAGAGAACTACTTCCAAGACAACAAAACTAGGCTTTTTAATTGGCATAATTAAATTTTTAGAAAAACAAAAGTTAGTAGATTATATTGAGGCTGATGATATGATAAAACCAACTATAAAACTTGATAACTTTATGGACTGGAACATTTTAAATAAAAATAACTATGAAAAGATTTTATTGGCCTTCGAAGAATTGGAGGGAGCCTATGAGTAAACTAAATGCTTCAAGGATTGTAAATTTAAATTATAATAGAAATACTATGAGAATAAATAATGAAACCTTTGAGTATGGTGGAGAAAACACTTTAATGAGTCTTAGAAATGGCGGAGGAAAAACTGTTATGGTGCAGATGCTCCTAAGTTTATTTGTAAGCGCCAGATACAGGGATTTAAAGGACAGAAAGTTCATCAGCTATTTTACATCAAGCTCACCTACTTACATTATGACTGAATGGCTTTTAGATAATAATTCAGGTTTTGTACTCATTGGAATGGGGGTAAGGAAAAAGACTTATAACCTTGACGAAGAAGTAAAGGATGAGCTTGAAATAGTAACCTTTATTCATGAGTACCAAAAGGGAAATGAATTTGATATTCATAACCTTCCTGTATTAGAGAAGATAAAAAATGGGGTAAAGGTAAAATCCTTGTCGAAAGTAAAAGAGACTTTTGAAGAACTTAAGGTTAGCAGAAAATATATATTTGATTACTATGACTTATCAAACGATTATCAAAGAAAAAGATACTTTGAGAGGCTAAAGGAATATAATATAAATCATCATGAATGGGAAAGTATTATAAGAAAAATTAACATGAAGGAGTCAGGTCTTTCAGAGCTTTTCAATGAATCCAAAACAATACCAGCACTTATCAGGGACTGGTTTCTAAATGCAATCGAAGACAAGTTAAATGAAAAAGAAAATAGGATTAAAAAGTTTCAGGAAATATTAAATAAATTCATTTTAGAGCTTAAAGAAAATGAAAGTAAAATTGAGCTTAAAAAAGGAATTAAAGAATTCAAAGACTATGGAGATAAGATTCTAAGTTCCGCAGGCAAGCTTAAAACAATAGAAGCGGAGCTTAGTAAAGCTGAGATATCTATTGCAAGACTTTATAAATTTATCAGTAAAAGCTTAGAGAAGCTTGAAGAGGAAAAGCTAAATCTTGAAGATCTAAAAACTAAATTAAATAGCGAACTTGATGAAATAGAGTATGAAAAGCTGTCCTATGAGTATTATAGGATAATTGAAAGTATAGAAGAGAATAAACAAGAGGAAGCAGAAATTAAAGAGGAGTTAAACCAACTGAAACATGAAAGATATGGACTTAACAAAGAACTGGGAATATTAGAGTGCGCAAAAATCTACAGCGACTATTTAGATAGCTCTAAAGAGGTTCAGATTTTAGAGAATGACTTGGAAAATTCAGCTAAAAAAGATGAAGTAAAGCAGATAGAGCTTAATAATGTAGGTTTTACTTTAAAGGAAAGATATTCAACAATAGTACAGGAAGATAAGAAGCATTATGAAAATAAGTTAGAGGAAATTAATAAAAAAGAACAGGAAATCGGAAATTCAAACCAAATAAATGAAAAGAAGATTAGTGAAATAAATTTTCTTGAAGCTGATATAGCAAAATATAAGGAAAAGGTCAACTATTTTAATAAGCTAGAGGAAAAATTTGCTGCAAATTATAAAGATTTCAGCTGCTCAAAGAATATAATGGGAGAATATGAAACTGAACACATTAAAGCCTATGAGGAAACGCTTCTTCAAAGGATAAATGAGGCTGAAGAACAGAAGAAGTCTTATACTAAAGCTGTTGAAGAAGCAAAAATATCTGTAGAGGATAAAAGAACAGAAAGAGAGCAGGTTATTAGCGATCTACAGAAAAGCAAGCTTGAAAATAATAACAGCTATAAAACTCTTGAAGATATAGAGCAAAAATGCGGCCAAGTAAAAAATATATTAATTTACTCTGGAATAAAGGAAGATAAGATTTTTGAAAAAGAGTATATCGTAGAGATTATAAAGAAAAATCTTGAAAAGCTATCTAGTGAAAAAGCTGAGCTTAACAAAGAAGTTGATAAACTTAAGCAAGAGCAGTTAATGTACGAGTCAGGAAAAAATATAAGACTACCAGAGGAATTTGAAAAGAGCTTGAACTGCATGGATATTCCGATAGTATATGGATTAACATGGTTAAAGAAACAAGCGCTCACAATTGAACGAAAAACTCAGCTTATTAAAAATAATCCTTTTTTACCTTATTCATTGATTATGAGTTCACCCAAAATTGAGCTTTTAAAAACTTCAGATTTAAAGATATGTACTTCTTCACCGATTCCTATAATTGAACAAGAAGCTTTAGAAAAAGAGTTAGAGGTTAAGGTAGTAAACAATTTATATACTATTGGAAAGCTTAATTTTTATATAGCCTTTAATGAAAAATTATTAAATGAAGAAGAGTTAGTGTTACTGATTGACAACCTAAAAAAGGAGATTATTAAAAATAATGATCTAATTATTATAAAGCAGGAAGAAAGTAACACATATAGTAACCATCTCTACACAGTAAAGGATTTTTTTATAAAAGAGAAAGATATAAAGGATTTAACACAAACTATCAAAAGGTTGGAAGATGAAATTGCAGCCTTAGAACAAAAGAAAGAAACACTTCAAGAGAACATTGATAAACTGCTTACACATATTAAAGCAAGTGAAGGATCTAAGGAAAAGGCTAGAGTAACTATAGATAAACTTAATATAGAAAAAGATAGCTTCTCAAATCTAATGGTTGAATATGAAGATTTTAAGAAAAACAGGCAGCAATTAAATGCAGTAGCTTCACTAAAGGATAAATGTGTAAGAGAAAGAAATGTGATTAGCGAGTCACTGGCTTCTGGCAGAAAGAATCTAGATGCTGTTAAAGAAGCTTCCGCTCTGCTCAGAGATAATTATAGAAGCAATGAAAAGAAAGCTATAAAATATGAAAGTTATAAACAAGGCGAGCTTATAATTGGAGATCTGGACTACCTAGAAAGCAGCTTTGAATCGTTAAATAAAGCTATAGGGACGGATATTAAATACATTAGAGAAAGACTAGAAAGAGAAAATAAAACCTTTAAGAAGTTAGAAAAGGCACTTATTAGTACACAAAATAAATACAGCTTAAAAGAAGAGGACTATAAGCAAACAATTTACGATGAGTTTAGGGAAAAACTAAATACAGAAAAAATAGAGCGTCTAGATACAAATATGGCTTCTAAGAATGAAGAAGAAAGAAAAGTTGACAGGCTTATTGCTGGACTTGAAAGTGATATGAAAAATAAACTTAAGGCAATAGGAGAAAAATTTAATTTAGATTGTCCAAAGGATACCAATAAAATTAACAATACAGATTTTGAAGGACGCAAAAGGCTTAAAAAAGAAGAAATAAGTGGATGCACAAACTTATTAAAGGAAAATGGAAGGTTTATAGGTATACTTACAAATAATAAAAATAAGCTAGATAGTTTTTCACAGCTTCCTATAGAGGAAGCTGAAGAAATGTCTATTTCATTTATGGAAATAGAAGCTTTAAGAGAAAAGTTTATAAAGGAACACTCAGCTTTGAGAAATGAGTATGATAAAAGAAAAGACAGTTTAGGAGATAGCTTTGATGATTTAACTACTAGTTTTAGATATAAGAATGAAGAGGCTTTTAAAAATGCAATTGATACCCTATTAGATATAAAATTCAAGCCTGAGGCTGTTATAAAAACTTTGGAAGTTGTTTATGATGCTCATTCAAGAATGCTTAAGAAACTTGAAAGTGATTTGCTTCTACTTGAACAGGAAGAGTCTGTAATTATATCTTCATTGCTTGATTATACAAAAGAAGTTTATGACCATCTTAATATAATTGATGATAACTCTACTTTAAAAATAAATGATAAACCATACAGGATGCTTGAGATAGAACAGCCAGAGTGGAAAGAGGAAACTAGCCGAATTATAATGAGAGACTATATAAGTGGTGTTATAAGAGAATGTAAGACTTACTTAAATTTAGGCAAAGGTATTGATGATGTGCTTCAGACCTTAATAAAAACGGAAAAGTTATATGATAATGTTGTTCATATTAATGAAGTAAATGTTAAGTTATATAAAATAGAAACTTCAAAACCTGTTAGGATCAGTTGGAACGAGGTTGCAGAAAACTCAGGGGGAGAAGGTTTTGTATCTGCATTTATCATATTAGTAAGTTTACTTTCCTACATGAGAAAGGAAGAGGACAGCTTGGTAAACACAAAGGAAGAAGGAAAGGTGATTATAATGGATAATCCTTTTGCTCAAACAAATGCAGAACATTTGCTAAGGCCCCTAGTGGATATAGCTAAAAAATATAATACACAGCTTATTTGCTTTTCCGGTTTGGGTGGAGATTCCATATATAATAGATTTGATAATATTCATGTATTGAATCTAATAGATTCAAAAGTTCAGCCAGGAATACAGATTTTAGAAAGTGAACATAAAAAAGGTGAGGAGAAAACTTCTTTAACCTCTACTCGATTTTTAATGCAATATGAAAAGTATGAGCAAGAGACATTGTTTTAAGGTGTGTACTTATTATAATTTAAGCTTGATTAAATAGGCGAGGTATACTATGGAGCTTTCCTGATAGGGGAAACTGGCTTTCTCATAAAGGAGATTATCTAGATTTAATTTGCACTCATCCACCGTATGCAAATATTATTAAATATAGTAAAAATATAATTGAGGATATATCTTTTGATGCTGATATGGAAGATAAAGAGAGAATTTTTAGAATTATTAGGTTCAGGCAAGAGAACCTTTAACATTCCTGTATATCAAAGAAACTATGATTGGCAATCTGAACATTGCAGAAGATTATTTAAGGATATTTCAAAAGTACATTATTTCATTGTGGTCACATACATAAATATGCACTTTGAAAATTATTTATCGGTTTAAAGATAAGAAATTTTAAATGTTTTATTTTAATAAAAGCATAAAAGATTTCTCCTGCAGCAGATAGTATTGCTGCAGGAGAAATCTTTAATTTGTAGCTTAATTGCTATCATTACCACTAAGCTTTATTGAAAGTATAGTTGAAAGCTGGTTTATAGAAGAAGATAGACTTTCTAGCTTGCCTTCAATTCTTATAAGCAGATAGGCAGCTACCGCTATGGGGAAACCAACATCAGCTATGCTTTTTAAAAGATCATCCATGATATCACCTCCATTTTTGCATTTATAATAATAAATATGCAGAAGGTGAAGTAAATGACGGTATAGCTAATATTTTTAATTATATTTGTTGAAATTATTCGTAAGCTTCAAGCTCTTCTATATTAAGTTCTTCAGAAGTCTTTAAAATTTGTGGAATTAATAGATGCCCTAGTACCATATGTGCTAATTCACGAACGATAGCAAAGGTTAATTTTTTATATTATGAGAAGCTTTTTGACTGGTGCAAAGATATGGATTTTGAGGTGGTAATAGCAGCTATTGAAGAGGCTGTAAAGCATAATGCCAGAACAATGGCCTATATAGAAAGTGTTCGGTTTATTAACTTAACTTAACTTTACTTTACTATGTTTACCTGCATATTCTAACACCAGGGGGTATCAATACGTACCAATTTAAGGAAAGATACCATTCACGGTGGCATACTTTTATTAATTTAGCTTTCTCAGAAATTTAGATATTTTAGAACATATCAGAAGAACAGCAATAACATATATTAAATTTTTTTAGAGGAGGTTTTAAGTCTCCTCGTTATATACATAGGTCTTCGCCCATTCACAAAGGGATTCAAGAACAGGCATTAATGTTTTTCCGAATTCAGTGGTCTGATATT
>Ga0255336_101586_pt1 | contig 15378 bp, 15 predicted proteins | sample MeOH1_35cm_T3_17_FD_189102 | JGI IMG/M metagenome (GOLD analysis project Ga0255336, IMG submission 189102) | Sandy soil microbial communities from University of British Columbia, Vancouver, Canada - MeOH1_35cm_T3_179 | ecosystem: Engineered > Artificial ecosystem > Sand microcosm > Unclassified ...
CTGTCGGAAACCGCGACGCGGCCATTCAAGAACGGGGCGGGGCGTTGAGCACGCTGGAAAGTTCAGAATGGACGAGTCGTCGTCCGGTGCCACAGCGTCATTGTCGGCTTTATCGCAAGCCGCTGGTATTTGCACCGAAGAGCAGATCCCGCAGCGGGACCGGACTATCCAGTCGTTCTAGACCAGCAAGCAATCCAGCAGCGCGGCGCTCGCCGAGCACCGGCGCCGAGCAGGCGAGGAACTTCTCAGCTACCTGGGAGGCGGGCAGCGGGTCGGCCGCGCTCCCGCGCGCCTTGTCACGGAAGACTTCGAGATACGAGCCGTCGCGCAGGGTGAGACGAATATGCGCGCCCTCCGGTGCGCGTGCGGGCATGCAAGGCTTGTCCCACATCGGTCCCGTCTGCATGGTTACGCGCGTCATCAGGGCGACGACGCCTCCGTCGCGAAGACTTTCCGCGTTCAGACGCGACAGATCCAGCGAGCCGAACCGCAGGGAGGCGGCGATGGCGAAGGGCATGCTGAACTGCGCTTCGCGGACCGTGCGGGGCAGGTCGTACTTGAGGTTGGCGCGGACGATAGGCGGCACGTCGCAGACAATCGTGTCGATGTTCGCGACATCGAGCCGGTGCGTCGTCACGAGATCCGAGACGGCGTCCACCGCCGCGTGCGACGACAGGCAGACCGGGATGCGCTTGATGTCGACTCCCGGCGTCTCCAGATACCAGCGCCGGCCTATCGCGGCGACACTCGAACGATCGAATATGCCGTCGTTGAACAGGTTCACGAAGCCGTTCTTGTCTTCGATCGCGTGCTCCGGACCGCTCGCGCCCCGATGTGCCAGTTCGGCGCAGACTACGCCCGCTTCAGAGGCGCGGCCCGCCAGCAGCGCCTTGGCGTCGGAGCCGAAGCACGCCTTCATGCCGCCGGTGCCGGCGAGGGCCAGCCCGAGAGCCGCGCGGGTTTTCGCGGCATCGAGGCGCAACAGACGGGCGGCGGCCATGCACGCCCCGATCGGGCCGAGCACGCCCGTCGTCCACCAGCCGCGCTCGTAAAGCGCGTTTTTCGACGCCGCGCCAAGCGCGTATTCGCATTCCGAGCCGACCACGAAAGCGGTGATCACGTCGGCACTACTGGCGTTGATCTTCTGGCCAATGGCCAGCGTCGCCGGCGCAATGACGGCCGAACCGTGCACGAAACCGGCGTAGCAGTTGTCGTCGAAATCGAACGCGTGAGCTGCCGTGCCGTTGGAGAACGCAGCGGCCTGCGCGGAGAAAAGCCGGGACGCGCCGAACGCGGTGGACGATCCTCGCGTGCCGCCCTCGGCACAGAGCGCTCGTGCGAACACCGCAGCGTCGCTTTGCGAGCCGGCGATGGCGACCCCGATCGTGTCCACCAGGCAGGTTTTGGCGCGGGTACGGACAGTAGCAGGGATGTCGTCCGGACTCAGTCCGGACGCCCATTGCGCCAGATATCCACTGACGCTTTCGTCGGGTGCATGCATGCGGTTGCTCTCATCGACCCAATGTTGTGCTGCTGACGCTTCATTCAGGCAGGCTTCCCGCCGGTGCCCCCAGCCATTGCTTCGACAGCTTGTCTATATCGCCATCGATCTTCGCTTGCCGGATGATCTGGTTCACCTTCGCCAGAAGCTGCGGCTCGCCCTTGTTCATGCCTACATAGCAGGGCGCGTTGGAAAGCACGACTTTCAGCGCCATGTCCACGTCGGGATGTCTCTGCTCGATGGCCGATGCGACCGCCGTGCCGCTCGCGAACATCTGGGTCTGCCCGGAAAGAAACGCTGCCACGGTGCCGTTGTTGTCATCGAAGCGTTTCACAATCGCGCCGGGCGCGAGACGCTGCAGCTCATCGTCCTGCATGGACCCGCGGGTCACGGCGATCACTTTCCCGGTCAGCTCGCCGAAGGTGCTCGCCTGGATGCCCTTGCTGCCGAAAACCGCATCGAAGAAGGGCGAATAGGCGACGCTGAAATCGATGACCTTCGCTCGTTCGGGCGTCTTGCCGAGCGAGGAAATCGTCAGGTCGGTCTTGTTCGTCTGCAGGTAGGCAACGCGGTTGGGCGCGGTGACCGACACCAGTTGGAGCTGAACGCCGAGCTTCTGGGCGATGAGATTCGCCATGTCGATGTCGAGGCCCTTCGGCTTCATGTCGGGTCCCACGAAACCGAACGGCGGGTAATCGGTTGGCACCGCGACGCGGATGACATGGTGCGCCATGATGTCCGCGAGGTCGTCAGCGAAGGCGGGCGCACTCAGCGCGGTGACGACGAGACTGACAAAACCCAAAGCCAGAAACTTGCGTTTCATTTTTTGCATCCCTTCGGTGATAGTGACTGGATATGGAGATTGCGCTTGCTTCAATCCGGGATAACCGCCGTCGCGTCGATTTCGACGAGATACTCCGTGCGAGCGAATGCGCTGACGACGATACCGGTGGAAACCGGGAAGACGCCTTTCAGCCAGCGACCTACGACGCGGTAGACATCCTCGCGGTAGCGCGGATCGGAGATGTAGATGGTGACTTTGCAGATGTGCTCGAGTTTGCTGCCTGCCTCCTTAAGCAACATGTCGATATTTGTCATGGCCTGCTCGGCCTGTCCCGCTACGTCGCCGATGCATACGCATTCAGATGTGTCGAGCTTCTGCCCTATCTGCCCGCGCAGGAAGACTGTCGCTCCGCGCGCCACCACGGCTTGGCACAGATCGTTGTCGATGTCTTGCTCGGGGTATGTGTCGCGGGTGTTGAATTTTCGGATGCGGGTGTGGGCCATATGAAACACCATTAGTAGTTGTGTTGAAAATGGGATGTGCGCAGGGTGCGTTTGCGGCAATGACTAGGCTTGGAGCTTCCTGTCGAAATAGCCCGCACGGATGGCACTGCCGATGAGGTTGACTATGAGCCGGCCCGCCGTGACGCATGTCAGTTTCGCGGCTGTGTCCTTGGAGGGCTGGATTTCCACGATGTCCATGCCGACGACTCGGCCCTTGCGCACAAGCCCGTGGATCAGCTTTCGCGCCTGGACAAACGTGACGCCGCCGGGCGCGGGGCCGTCGACGGCCGGCATGACGGACGCATCCATGCCGTCCGCGTCGATCGTCAGGTAGTAGTTGCCGTTGTCGGGAATGCGGTCCAGCACCGCTTGCATGCCGATCTCGTGTAGTTGGTAGGCCGTGATCAGGTCCGCCCCGTATCGCTGCGCAGCCTCGTACTCCTCGGTTCTTCCGCTGCCTTGTGCACGCAGCCCGATCTGGACGATATGTTCGACGAAGGGGAGTTCGGACGCGCGGCGTATCGGGCTGGAAAGCCCGTCGCGTACGCCGTTGACTTCGTCGCGCCAGTCGAGGTGCGCATCAAGGTGCACGATCGTCAACGGGCCGACCTCGTCGAACGCGCGCAGAACCGGGGTGGTGATGCCATGGTCGCCACCGAGCACGATAGGTAGGCCGCCTCCCTTTAGAATCTGGCGCACGGCGATTTCCGCGCGGCGGTAGTGGTCGCCCGGCTTCGTCAAATCCGGGAGCACGTCACCACAGTCGACGAAGCGAATGTCGGTACGGCCCTGCAGCAGCGGCCCGTCAATGTCGAAGTCGTAGTGATCCGGCGCGCGCACGATCCGGTCGGTGACCTCGCGAATAGCCTGCGGTGCGCGAGTCTGGTCGTTGCCAAAAGCATTTGGACCGTAGGCCGAACCGAACGGCATGCCCAGCACCGCGATGTCCGCGACGAGATTCTCAAGGTCCGTCACCAGGTCTGCGTAAAGCAGCGTCTTGTGTCCGGTACGGGGTGCAACTGTAAGCGCTTCCATGCGGAATGGCCTCTTGAGCAGATTTTGGAAAAACCGGACTGGAGTGCGCAGGGCTTGGCGCACGAGCCGGCCAGCAGACTCTAAGCAGCCGTTTAATGAATAAAAACTGATTTTTTTGGCGGGATAGTCTTGGAAATCAAGACATCTTCAATGCCGGCGACATGTTCAAACTTGACTTCGACGAGCGGGATCTGCGTTCACTGCGCGTGTTTTGCAATGTGGCGCACGCCGGGGGCTTCGCTGCAGCGGAGAAACAGTTGTTGATGTCGAAAGCGTCGATCAGCCGCCATGTGCGGCAGGTGGAGGTACGCCTCGGCGTGCGTTTGTGCGAGCGGGGACCTGGCGGCTTTAAGCTGACGCCCGAGGGCGCGGTGGCGCTGGACCTGGCATCGAATGCCCTACGCGCGCTGGAGCGCATACGTCCTGAGGTTGACGCCGTGCACGGCGTCCTCTCCGGCTCCCTGACAATCGGCATCGGCGAGCACACGCTCACTCATCCCCAATGCAAGCTGCCGGAAGCGCTGCGCATGCTGAGACAGCGAGCGCCTGCCGTGCGGCCCGAAATCATCGTTACCTCGTTCGCCGACCTGAATCAGGCGCTGCTGGAGCAACGCGTTGATATTGCCATTCGCGGAAAATACAGCGGGGACGCGGAATTCAATTATCTGCCGCTATATACCGAGACTCACCGCGTGTACGTGTCCGGGCGCGTCAACAAGAAGGAATGCCGTAATTTGCCTCTGGTCTACCGTGCCCACCCTTACGTGGAGCGAGCTCTCAGTAGCGGCCTCTACACCCGGGGGCCGGACGCGGGCGGTCTGGACGCCATCGGCGCCTTGGTCGCAAGCGGGTACTACCAAGGCATTCTGCCGACGCACTACGGACAACTGCTGCAAAAGCGATTCGCCCTGAGGCTCCAACCCAACAGCCCTTCGTTCCAGCATGCCGGATGCGCTGTGACCCAGGCCGCCCGACCGCTAAGCCATCGCGCCGGCCTCCTTCTCGAAATACTCAAGGATCTGCATCCTTTCGACAGTGATGTCTGATCGGATCGCCTGAGCTGCCGCGGGTTACGCGCTACGCCACCTTGCCGTTGCGGCACACGGTTGCGTCGGGCTGCAGTTGCGCCAGATGTCGCAGCAGTTTTGTCACCATCCAGACGACACCGAACGCGAGGATCACGAAGAACACCGCGAGCGGCGTCAGGACCTGCACCGACAAGAAGCCGGCGAGCCCCATCATCGCTGACGACACGAGCAGCAGTGCACACCCGAGGATCGCGCTCGTCAGGCCCGCGATGTGCGGGAACAGAGAATTGCCCTTGGCCATCAACGTCGGATACATCGCGCCTGCGCAGAACCCCATCACGAGCACGGGTGTCGCGAGTGTCCATACGCGCAGGCCGACCGTCAGCGCAAGCAAGAGCATCGCAATCGACGTGGCCGCCATCAAGCGCGCACCGATGTACAGCCGCTGTTCCACGGTCGGCAGACGCGGGCCGTGCATACGGTTCGACAGGCCGCCCAGGAAATACATCATCCCGATGCCGAGCGCGAGATAGCCGAAATAGGTCGGCGGCTTGTGCAGCGTGTTCTGGACCATGAACGGTCCGATGATGTTGAAGACGAGCAAGATGCTGTAGCACAGGCCCTGAGCGAGGAAGCAGCTCTGGAACACGGGGCTCGAGAGCACCTTGCCCGCGTTTGTCATCAGCGTGCGCGGCTCCAGGTGCACCGGGCGCAGCAACGTTTCGCGATAGCGCCACAGCACCGCCCACATCACAAGCGAATAGACGAGCAGGAAGACGAGGCAGGACTGCCAGCCAAACCACGTCTGCAGGTGGGCACCAATCACGGGCGCCACGATCGGCGCAAGCCCCCACGCGATTGCCATGTAGGTGAACGCATGCATCAGCGTCTGCCCGGAGAATGAATCAGTGATGATCGCCTTCGCGAGCAGGTTGGTGGCGGCGATGCCAAACCCCTGCAGGCAACGGGCGAGGAGGAACGTCTCCAGATTCGGCGCGGCGAGCGACAGCAGGCAGCCGATCGTGAAAATGACGAGGCCGAAAGCCAGCACGCGCTTGCGCCCGTACGCATCGGCTACCGGCCCGAAGACGAGTTGGCCGAACGCGTAGGCCGCCATGTAGCCGGAAACGCTCGACTGGATTGCCTGAGGCGAAGTCGCGAAGAAACGCGCCATCGCGGGTAGCGCGGGAACGTAGATGTCGATCGCGAGCTGCCCGGCGGAGGCGAACAGGCAGATCAGAAATAGCAGGAAGCGAGGCGAGTTGGGTGCGGGCGCGACAGAGCGGTCGAGGATATTGTGATTCATGAAAGCATCGAAGAGGCGAATTCCGGTGATGCGGTATCGGCCAGTTCGAATATCGAACACGGCGCAGTTTGGCAGCATCGCCGCGTATTGTGCCTGTCGTCTCGCGATTCGACACGATGCCCATTGTGAGTGCATGGTTTGACAGCTGCGTCGCGTGTCCTTTTGTGGTCGACTACCGTCGCACGCGGTCGGCCGTAGTCGACCCATAGGCGACGCTCGCACTTTCGTCGTCTCAATGTCGGCTATTGGAAGGCAAGCCGCCCGTCGCACCGACGTGTGGCCGCGGCGGTTCTCTGCGGCACAGAGACCGGGGGTGATGCCGCAGTGCCGCTGGCTCTTCCTTCGAACGTGCAAACGACGCTTCACCCGGCGCTCCACGGCGTCTTGCAGCGCGTGTACTCGAGTTGATAGAGCGTGGAGTTAGGCGTAGCTGTCCCGACGCCGGGCAAAGCCGCGAGTCCGGCATTGAAAGCGTCCACCGCTGAACGGACGCGGTCAGCGCGGCATCCTTCAATCAAGACGATCCATGTCGGCACTTGGGTGCCTTCAGAACGTGCCCGCTTCTCCGCTGTCTCCACCTTGCTGACTGCCTCATCGGCTAGGCAAAGGTGGACTCCGGTGATGCCCGCCATGTCGACAAGCAGTGGCAGGACCCGCTGACGCAAACCTTTCGCGACTTCCGTGCCCGCCGTCGAAGGCACGTCGAAACGCACCGTCACAAGATAGGCACCCTGTCCGACACCGTCTGAATATGCCACATGGCAGATCGAGCGGGCTACGCTCCGAAACGAGGGGACGACCTGCTTCGTCCACGGCGTCGGCGAATTTAGCCGGAGGAGATAGTCTTGCGCGCCGAGCACCTCCACGGTGTCGGCTTCATAGAGATTGAAGTACTCGGGTCCCGCATCCAGCGCAATGTAGCGCCGCCCGCGCCTGAACCCAGGAATCCCCGCGCGTTCGGGCATGTGCTCACGGTTGTGCCACTCGTAGAATTCATCCTTCGCTTCCGGCAGCAGATCATGCCAAATCGCGACGACGCCTGTTCCAGCAAGGCTCATATCTTTTCCTTTTTGCAGGTGGAGTTGTCTTATCGTGCCGACGGATACTCGCCACGGCTCCACGCCGCGCCAAGCGATTTCAAATACTCCTCAATCTTCTGCGTTTGCTCGCCAAGTCCGCTACCGCCAAGGGTCATCGTATCGCCCGCTTTCAGGAAGACAGGCGGCTTTTGACCGAGGCCCACGCCGGGGGGAGTCCCGGTGATAATGACGTCGCCGGCCATTAGTGGCATGAAGCGGCTAAGATATGCCACGATATGCGCGACGTTGAATATCATCGTTCGTGTATTGCCAGTCTGACGACGTGTGCCATTGACGTCGAGCCACAGGTCGAGTACTTGCGGGTCGGGGACTTCATCACTCGTCACCAGCCACGGGCCGAGCGGCGCGAAGGAGAAACTGCTTTTGCCTTTGGTCCACTGGCCTTCACGTTCGAGCTGATATGCACGTTCCGAAACGTCATTGACAAGGCAGTAACCCGCCACATGATCCAGCGCGGTTGCTTCGTCGACCTGCCAAGCTGGTGTGCCGATCACGACGCCTAACTCGACCTCCCAATCCAGCTTTTGCGCGTCTGTCGGCAAGATAACCGGATCGTTCGGGCCGCTGATTGAGCCCGTATGTTTGTTGAAGACGACGGGTTCCTGCGGGATCGGCGTATCGGTCTCGGCGGCATGATCCGAGTAATTTAGACCGATGCAGATAAGGTTGGGGACATTTCCAACACAAGCGCCAAGCCGCGTGCCCGCCTCCACGAGAGGGAGGCGGTTGAAGTCGAGTCGGCGAAGCTTTGCCAAGGCGGCTGGCGAAACAGTTGCTCCATCGATGTCATCGACAATGCCGCTGAGGTCGCGGATTGCGCCGCTCGAGTCAAGGACACCTGGACGCTCGTGGCCAGGGTTGCCAAAACGGACAAGACGCATTAAGTACTCCTATTCACGGAAGGAAAACGAATGGAGAGCGTGCCGAGTGCACCAAAACCTATGTGCCACTGACGACCGAGCGGCAACTCAAGCACGCCCGCGTAGGAGCCCGTTATCACTGCTTGGCCGGCTTGCAGTCCGAGGCCACGTTCGCGGAGAAAATTAGCTAGCCACACAATCGGCGAGAGGACATTGCCATCAGGGTGCCGACCATCAAGACTAACCGGGGATTCACCGGCGGCAGTTAGACTGACGGTGAATTCGGTAGGAAGGTCGTCCGGCGTCGCGCCCTCGGGGAACTCAACGCGCGGCCCGATGACGAGCCCCGCATTGAACAAACCGTCCGCCAGCAATTCCGGGAATGTTAGGGACTCCGGATGCGAGTAACGACTGCCGAGCAATTCGAGCGCGAGGTGAACGTCACCTAAAGCATCGAGCACCTCGGCTTCCCCGTACGCGTATCTTCGAGGCGGCAGGTCGCGTGTTAGAAGACAGGCGAGTTCGGGCTCTGCCTTCACGATAGACTGCACCGAGCCGGCGCTGAAGCTGGATTCGACGCTGCGATAAATCAAATCCGCGTAGATCGGCGCGGCGATGACTTTGCCCGCCGGCGGCAGCGCGCATTTCCACGCGCCGGTTCTGCGCCCAAGCACATCACTCACCTTTCTCTGGATCGCGAAGCCCTCGTCAACCGTTGAAGGCCGCAGTTCGACGGGGAGGCGCTCCGCTGTCGTCCCTTGACGGCGCGCTGCGACGAGGATGCTTGCTGCCTTCTCATGCCACAGGGCGAATCGCTGAGGCGTATGAACTGCGTCCGGCATACTCAGGCCGCCTCGTTGACGTGGCCATCGACGCTTTGGCGCGGCCAGACGGCTGCCAACTTCGCGGATGCTTCCCGCAGTAGCGCATAAAAGGCGTCGTAACGCTCCGGCGGGATTCGCAAGACCGGTCCCGCAATGCTTACTGTCCCGACTACCGCCCCGTCAGTCAGCGAACGCACGGTCACGGCCATGGCGACAACGCCTGGTTCCGCTTCCTCAACGACGAGACCATAGCCGCGCTGCCTCGTCACTTCGAGCTCCGGTATCAGCTGGTCGACACTAGTGATCGCCTTCGATGTCCCCGCGCCGTTGGGCTTGCCGAGTCCACCACGCAATGCGTATCCGATAGCTTCATCGTTTGACATTGCCGCCAGCCACGCCTTTCCGACTGATGTGGCATGCAATGCAATGGGACTATGCATGGACGGCGAATACATGAGACCGGGCGCCGCGCCCTGAGATGCAGCGAGCCAGGCGAGTGTCCCTTCATTGACCACCGTCAGCCGAACTAGCTGGTGGCACTGCGCTGCGACCTCGTCGAGGATCGGCTGCACCAGGTCTGGCAGACCGAGCCCATGCAAGTACCGCTGACCGAGCAAGGAAAGCTTCAGGGTCAAGCGGTACTGGGAAGTCTGTTCATCCTGTTCAGCCCAGCCCTGCTCGCACAACTGCGCGAGCACTCGATGGGCGGGGCCTTTCTCCAGCTCGAGTTTAGCGGCGATATCGGACATTCGCATCCAGCGCGCCTCACGTGCGAGCAACTCGATCGCCTGAAGCGAACGGTCAACTGCTCCCTTGACAACTCTCATAATGTAAGTAATATAGTTCTTACTGGAACGGTGTTACAACAATAAAGAAGCAGCGCCGAAAAGTCAATCCAAGACGGAGACAAGTCATGAATGGAAGCACCCCGGTTGAAGCCCATCGCCAGCGCCAGTCGAAGATAGCCGCGGCCAGCGGCTGGATTGGCTCAGCACTTGAGTACTACGACTTCTTCATTTATGCGACAGCAGCGTCATTGCTCTTTCCGCAGATCTTCTTCCCCTCCGACAACCCAACGGTAGCCATCATCGCATCACTGGCGACTTTCGGTGTCGGCTATGCCGCCCGACCAATAGGCGCTATGGTGCTCGGCCACGTCGGCGACCGACACGGCCGGAAGACGGTGCTGATTTTCTGCATGTTTTTAATGGGCATTTCGACGATGTGCGTGGGGCTTTTGCCCACCTACCAGCAGGTCGGCATCTGGGCTCCGGTGCTGCTCGTCATCCTCCGGCTCATTCAGGGGTTCGCCGTCGCGGGAGAGGTCTCCGGTGCCAGTTCCATGATTCTTGAACATGCACCGTTCGGCCGGCGCGGCTACTTTGCGAGCTTCACCCTCCAAGGGGTGCAAGCTGGGCAACTCCTAGCGGCAGCGGTCTTCTTGCCCCTCGCGCATTTCATGCCGAAGGACCAGTTCGCTTCCTGGGGATGGCGGATTCCGTTCCTCCTCAGCTTTGTCGTTATCATCACGGGTTACATCATCCGCCGCCAGGTCGACGAAACCCCGGCTTTCTCCGAAGAGCAAGCACACGGCGAGGTTCCTGCCTCACCGGTCGTCGAGGTCCTGCGGCAGAGTTGGGACGATGTCTTGCGCGTAGTCTGCATGGCGCTCACCGCCGTCATCGCGCTTCTCGCTACGGTGTTCGGCGCCGCGTATGCGGTCCAGCCGGCCTACGGTATTGGCTTCCCTGTCGGCGTCTTTCTTTGGATTCCGGTTCTTGGCAACATCTGCTCGGTCATACTGATTCCCTTCGTCGGCAATCTCTCTGACAAAATTGGCCGCAGGCCGCCAGTTCTTGCAGGCGTCCTCAGCGCCGGGCTGCTCTCGTTCGCATACCTGTACGCCATCAGCATCCATAATCTCTGGCTCTCGGTGATTTTTTCGGTGCTCATGTGGGGCATTGCCTACCAAGGCTTCAACGGCGTGTTTCCGAGCCTCTTCCCAGAACTTTTCCGCACGCGGGTGCGCGTGTCGGGGATGGCCATTGGACAAAACGTTGGAACGACGCTTGCAGCACTAACTCCAACACTCTTTGTTGCCGTCGCCCCCCCTGGCTCCGCCAATATTCCGCTGAAGATCGGCTTCCTAACGTTTGGCATTTGTCTTGTCGCCGCGTTCGCTGCATTCACTACGCGGGAGACGTCGCGGATTCGCCTTAACGATCTTGGCGACCGCGATGCGGTCCCCGTACCTAAAGCCGAGTACGAGCGCTTGCGCGGCGAAGCGATGGCCCGAAAAACCACAACCGCCGATGCGGCGGATCTCGCTAATCAGGTTCGCTCGTAGCTGTTCGCGCCGGCCCTACTGGCTGCAACCACCCGAGTTAATGCAACTTAACATCAGTTGAACAGAAACGAAGCGGCCGCGGCGGTTGCGAATACATTGACACATTACAGAGGGACTGCACATGCACGACGAAGACACACCCCGTTACGACGGCCCGCGCGGGCTCGCCCAATCTCTGACCGCATTTGCGCGCGTCAGCGCTTCAGATGCGAAATGGAATCAAGAGGGCCTGCGTGCAGATTCTGAGTATCGCGACCTCGGGCTCGCCGAAGTGACCAACGGTCGCATCGGGGCTAAACACATTCGTGCGCTGAAGCCGTTCACCGATCCTACTGGCTGGCACTGGCACGACATGACTGCGCACTATCTGTATGTGCTGCGCGGATCCGTGACGTTCCGTTTCGCCGGAGTAGAGGGCGACGTGACGCTTAACGCTGGTGACGGCCTGTCGCAGCCCGCCGGCGTGCCGCACAACGTGATACGGCGCTCCGACGACCTAGAGGTCCTCGAAATCAATGAGCCAGCCGTCTACGGGACCTGGGATCTTGACGTACCACCGGCGCCCTGGAAGTGACGGGCATTACACCCGTTCGGGGACTCCGCGAGTGTCATGACATTGCTTGTTTTCGGCGCATCCGACAGTCGTAGACGGCCTACAACCGCAATGAACGCTTTACGTCGAAGAGATGAGGTATTCGTAATCACGGTGGCTTGGTCCGAAAATGTACGATCCAACACGCCGTGAGTACGCAAAATTTCCGAGCAGTCAGACAAGACTGCGCCTTCAGCCAACATCGAACACCACGAAGCAATGGATCCACATATCACAGGAAAAACGCGACTCTATGGGTTAGTGGGCGATCCACTGACGGCAGCTAAGTCGCCACAATTGTTGAACCAGCTCTTTACTGAACAGCGCGTCGACGCGGCTTGCGTTCCGTTCTGGGTCAAGGCGGAAAACCTGTCCGGCTTCGTCAGCGGTGCACGAGCGATAGGCAATCTGTCCGGCATGCTGGTCACCATGCCTCATAAACAACGGATGCTCGCGTTTGTCGACGAACTACATCCGACTGCTCGTCAAGTCGGCGCGCTCAACGTCATCCGCTGCGAAGCAGATGGACGCTGGGTCGGCGCGATATTTGATGGCGTCGGCTGCGTTCTTGGGATGCAGTGGGAAGGCAACCACCCGGCGAATAAGTCCGTGCTTCTCGTCGGCGCAGGAGGCGCAGGAAGCGCCATCGCATTTGCGGTCGCGTCCGCAGGCGCGAGCAAGCTAACCATATCCGATGTCGATGAGCATCGGGCTGGCGACCTTGCCGCATCTGTTGCTGCCGAAACCGGCTGCAACGCACATTCGGGGCCACCCGATCCGCAAGGATTCGAGGTCGTTATCAATGCCACGCCGCTTGGCATGAAAGCATCCGATGCCATGCCGGTTGATCCGGAGCGGCTCGCGCCTGGCGCCATCGTCGTCGACATCATCAATGCGGCCGAGCCAACGCCGCTTCGCCGCGCCGCGCACGCGCGTGGGTGCCGTACCCAGGACGGGAGCCCGATGCATCAAGGACAGGCTCTCTATGCACTCAAGTTTCTGGGATTCGATTACCGCCCTGACGGGCGATCAGCACCAGAGGACGGCCCGCGATAGACGCCGAGTAGGAACGCATGAACGCCAACACAAAACATACAGGGAAAGCGCCCATTGGCAGACAGTTGCCACCGATTCGATTTCGAAGCACGAAGTCGTGAGAAATTTCAAAGGAGAACACGCATGAGAGTTGCTTTGTTGGAGGTCAGCCATTGGCATGTCCCGCTCTATCTTGATGCGCTGGAAGCGCCCGGGATTGAAGTGGTTGCCGTGTCGGATGCAGAGCATGTCAAGGGCGAGGCGATTGCCGGACGATTCGGAAGCAAGTTGTACTCGTCGGCCTATGAGTTGCTCGAGCGCGAGGAAGTCGATTTCGCATTTGTGTTCGGGCGGCATTCCGAAATGCCGGCGCTGGCTGAGGCCGTGATCGCGCGGAACATTCCGTTCGCGTTGGAGAAACCGTGCGGTGTCAACATGTCGCAGGTCACCCGGCTTCGCACACTCACCGAGGAAGCCAATCTTTATTGCGCAGTACCGTTGATCTTTCGGATGAGTGAGTTGCTCAGCTCTCTCGAAGATGCGGAGGGGCGCATACCGTCGGACTTCAACTACATGTCCTTCCGTTTCGTTGTGGGTCCACCCAGTCGTTACGAAGCGGCAGGCGCCGGCTGGGCACTCGATCCCGTGTATTCCGGAGGCGGATCGACAATCAATGTGGCTACTCACTTCATCGACTTGTTCAGATTGCTCACTGGCAAAGAGATCGCCCGAGTCTCCGCCACAATGAACGCAAGAACGCATCGAGGCGCCGTTGAGGACTATTCGCTGCTGACCATGCAGACCGAAGACGGCGTGATCGGCTTGGTGGAAACGGGATACAGCTTCCCCAGTACCGCCGACGAGCAGCGGGAATTCTCGTTCACTCTTGCATCGGATCGTATGTACGCAAAATCCGGCCCGGACCGAATCGAGATTCGCGACAGAAACAATCTTTCAGCAGGCACGCGAAGCCGCCGTCTCCAGCTAGAAACCGACATTTACTACCCCTTGTTCGTCAAGCGCGTGCTCACCGAATGCCGTACTGGCGCAAGACCAATCGCGTCGTTGCGCGACGCAGAACTGATGATGCAAGTCATGGACGCGGCCTACGCGTCAGCTCGACAGGGGGGTGCGCTTCAAACTCTCCAGCCGATCTCTAAGTGACGGATTTGTCGGATCGCACCTCATGCTGCAAACAAGTCATGGCAATACGGCCGACTTTCCTGCGCCGAAGGAAGGAAACTGGATCGCGCGAGATTTCCGTTTCAACACCGGCGAAGTGATGTCGGGGTTGCGGCTACACTACCGAACCATCGGCGACCCGTCCGGCGAACCGGTCCTGGTCCTGCACGGCACGACGGGCACCGGTGCCAGCATGCTGACACCTGATTTCGCTGGAGAGTTGTTCGGTCGCGGACAGCCGCTCGATGCCAACAAGTATTTCATCATCCTTCCGGACGCGCTTGGAGCCGGTGAATCGTCCAAGCCGTCTGACGGCCTGCGCACACGATTCCCGGCTTACAACTACGGCGACATGGTCCTCGCGCAGCACGGGCTACTGACCGAGCATCTGAACATCCGTCACCTGCGCCTGCTGATCGGTAACTCGATGGGCGGCATGCACGCATGGATCTGGGGTGTGCGGTATCCGGACTTTATGGATGCGCTCGTGCCAATGGCGTCACAACCGACGGAGATGTCCGGCCGCAACTGGATGCTGCGCCGGATGCTCATCGAGATGGTCCGAAACGATCCGGAGTACAGGGACGGCGATTACACCAGCCAGCCCAGTTCCTTGCGCTTTTCCAACGCCTTTTTTGCGCTGGCCACCAACGGTGGGACGCTCGCCTGCCAAAAGGCGGCGCCGACGATCGAGCTGGCCGACAAGTACGTCGACGCCAAGTTGGCCCAGCCGTTTACATTGGATGCCAACGACTTCCTATATCAATGGAGCGCCTCGCGCGGCTATGACCCGGCACCCGGCCTGAAGGACATTAAGGCTGCGGTCCTAGCCATTAACGCCGCCGACGACGAACGCTATCCGCCGGAGACCGGCTTGATGGAGCGCGCGACGCAGCTTATCCGCAACAGCCGGCTGCTTCTTATCCCGGCCAGCGAGGATACGTGCGGCCACGGCACCAATGGGCTGGCTCGCTTCTACAAGCATGAGTTGCACGAACTGCTACAAACGGCCCCGCGCAGGGTCGGTGAATAACGCCCCTACGGGCCTACAGCTCACCTCGTGCGACCCGAGCCGTCTTTCTCTATGGTACCGAACGTCCGCTGTCTGAAGGGGAACGGTCGCCGCTATGAACCTCTCCCGCGGCACCGACCGTCCCCAAATGGCCGGTGAACGAAACCGCTCGCGCGGTAGGGGCTCCGGCCATCGCGTGCGGTTCATGGGAGGTCCGCCGCGCGGTTCGGTATGTTGGCGAATGAGGCAATCCGCCTCGTTCTCCAGCA
>Ga0255336_101587_pt1 | contig 15375 bp, 13 predicted proteins | sample MeOH1_35cm_T3_17_FD_189102 | JGI IMG/M metagenome (GOLD analysis project Ga0255336, IMG submission 189102) | Sandy soil microbial communities from University of British Columbia, Vancouver, Canada - MeOH1_35cm_T3_179 | ecosystem: Engineered > Artificial ecosystem > Sand microcosm > Unclassified ...
GTCACCACCACCCGTGTATGCCTGATCGGTACGCATGATGTTCTCCTGTGAACAAACCTCAGCACTTTGATTTTAGGCGTCAGCTTGTCGAGGGCCACGCTTCATAGGATCTGATATCCGCGGGTTGGGTACCGCATTACAGAGGTCCGTGTCATGAGCCTGCCACTGACTTGGTGCGCAAGTCGGCTTGATGCCGTTGCTAGAAAGGGCCGCGGGTTTGATGGAGCTAGACCCGTCGCACTACCAGATCGCCGTGCAGCAGGCACAGGCCGCCGTCGCCGCTCGCCAGGCCGAAGTGCGTATGCGCCGCGTGGACGCCGCGCGACGGGCTGACATGGATAACCTAGTGGTGTCGCAGGAATCGCGCGATAACGCCTCGCAGACCGCGTCCTCCGCCGAAGCGATGCTGCAGCAGGCGCAGGCCGCACTTAGTGCCGCGCGACTGAACCTCGAACGCCCGACGGTGCATGCACCGGTCGATGGCTACGTCACTAACCTCAATGTGCATCGCGGCCACTACGCGATCGCGGGCGCAGCGAAGCTCGCGATCGTCGATAGTCATTCGTTCTGGGTGTATGGATACTTCGAGGAAACGAAGCTGCCGCACGTGCGTATCGGCGACAAGGCGCATATGCGGCTGATGAGCGGCGGCACGCTCGAGGGTCACGTGGAAAGCATTTCACGCGGTATCTACGACCGTGACAATCCGCAAAGCCGCGAATTGCTCGCCGATGTAAACCCGACCTTCAATTGGGTACGCCTCGCGCAACGCTTGCCGGTGCGAATTCCCATCAATCAAGTGCCGCCGGGGGTGCTGTTGTCGGCAGGGACGACATGTACGGTGATTGTTTCGCCGGCGGGGTGAGCCGTTGATCCAATAACAAGGCGTTCACTGGTTCAACAGACGCGCGCCGCAACGTGGGTGAAGCTGCAGGTCGACACTCGAAGAAGGTCTCGCTGGAGCTGGGCAGCACGAGCGCGTTGATCGTGCTCGACGATGTCGATGTAAGCAATGCCGCTTCAGCGCGAAGTGTTGCGCCCGGATGCCGAAGCACATTCAACAAATATTGCGCTTTCGTTATTGCGCTTTCGTTAATGGTGTTTATGAAAACTGTTAGTCACATCGCGCGGGTATTGCCTCTACTATTTGACGGGCGCGTTATGCGCTGCCTATCATAAGGAGTTCCATGGACCTTGCTTCGATTCGCAAAGACGCCTTTGCGATGCCCGTTCATAATCCAGCCTATCCGCGCCCGCCGTTTCGCTTCCTTAATCGGGAATACTTCATCATCTCCTATGAGACGGACTTCGACGCACTGCGCACCGTGGTTCCGGAGCCGTTGCAGCCTGAAAACGCGCTGGTGCATTACGAATTCATTCGCATGCCCGACTCGTCGGGCTTCGGCGACTACACCGAAAGCGGCCAGGTCATCTCGGTGCGCGACCAGCAAGGCCGATTGGCCAACTACACGCATTCGATGTACCTCGACGACGAAGGCCCTATTGCCGGCGGCAGAGAGATCTGGGGCTTCCCGAAAAAGCTCGCGCGACCAAGCCTGAGCGTCGACGGCAACGATACCTTGCTCGGCACGCTCGACTACGGCACACAACGCATCGCGACCGGCACTATGGGCTATAAGCATCGGGAGCTTGATATGGAGGTCGAATGCAAAAAGCTTGCGGACACACCCAATTATCTGTTGAAAGTCATCCCGCACGTCGACGGCTCGCCGCGCATCTGTGAACTCGTGCGTTTTTATCTGCGAGACGTCACCGTCCTTGGCGCATGGAGTGGTCCGGCAGCGCTCGAACTGCATCCGCACGCCCTGGCGCCGATCGCCGATCTGCCAGTGAAGAAGATTGTCGGCGCGCGCCAGGTGATCGCCAATCTCACGCTGGACGTGGGCGAAGTCGCTTTCGACTATCTGGCGTTGACCGACAGCATTAAGCTCGCCGTCAATCAGTAAGCCTGTTGATAAGGAAACGAATATGTCACTGAACAATAAAGTCGCGGTTATCACGGGTGCAGCAAGCGGTATCGGCGAACAATGCGCACGCAAGCTCGCTGGCTTGGGCGCAGCCGTGGTCATCGCCGACCTGAATCTCGAGAGCGCGCAGAAGGTCGCGAGCAGCATCGTCGGCGCTGGCGGCAAGGCGCTCGCGATCGCGATGGACGTGACGAGAGAAGAAGCGGTCAGCAGCGGTATTGATCGTGCAGTTAAGGAGTTCGGCGGCATCGATGTGCTCGTGTCGAACGCGGGCATCCAGATTGTGAGCCCGATCGAAAACTATGCGTTCTCAGACTGGAAGAAGATGCTGGCGATCCATCTGGACGGCGCGTTCCTCACGACGAAGGCGACGATCAAGCACATGTATGCGGGCGGCAAGGGAGGCTCGATCGTCTACATGGGCTCGGTGCATTCGCACGAGGCGTCGAAGTTGAAGTCAGCATACGTGACCGCCAAGCACGGCCTGCTGGGGCTTGCGCGTGTGGTCGCGAAGGAAGGCGGCCCACGCGGCGTGCGTGCGAACGTCGTGTGCCCCGGTTTTGTCCGCACGCCGCTGGTCGACAAACAGATTCCCGAGCAAGCTAAGGCGCTGGGTATTTCCGAAGCAGAGGTGGTAAAGAACGTGATGCTCAAGGAAACCGTCGACGGTGAATTCACGACGGTTGAAGACGTCGCCAATACGGTCGCGTTCCTCGCGGGCTTCGAGTCGGCCGCTCTCACCGGGCAATCGCTGATTGTCAGCCACGGCTGGTCGATGCACTAGGGGGGCAGCGTATGCACAGCAGCACAAAAAGAAACGGCAGGCAGCCGAATGCGTTTGATCTGCCGCACTACGACGAAATCGCTCTGGTGCTTCAGGGCGGCGGCGCACTCGGGTCTTATCAGGCGGGCGTGTATGAAGGATTGACGCTGGCTGGCGTTCATCCGCAATGGATCGCCGGGGTGTCGATCGGCGCCCTCAACACGGCGATCATGGCGGGTAACGCGCCGGAGAACCGCGTGCAGGCCTTGCGCGGTTTCTGGAATTCGATCTGCCATCCGCTCGACTGGTTCGGCGGTCTGGGCGCGTGGCTTCCGCCCGGACTCGACTTGCACCATCTGTCGCGCAAGTGGGCCAGCATGTGGGCAGCCGGTCGGGCGTTGACAGAGGGTCAGCCCGGCTTTTTCGCGCCGCGCTTTCCGTTGCCGATCGCGGGCCTCGGCAAGAAAAACGCAGACGCGGTCAGCTACTACGACACCGCAGCGCTGAAGGCGACGCTGTTGCAGTTCGCCGATTTCGACCGCATCAACGACGGCGACATCCGGGTCTCGGTGGGTGCGGTGAACGTAGGAACCGGCAACCTGGTGTACTTCGACAATACGAAGATGCGTCTCGACCCGGAGCATTTCATGGCGTCGGGCGCGCTGCCACCCGGATTTCCCGCGGTCGAGATCGACGGCGAGTACTATTGGGACGGCGGTCTGGTTTCCAACACGCCGCTGACCGAAGTGCTTCGGGATGCGGAGCATAAGGACACACTGGTCTTCCAGGTAGATTTATGGAGTGCGAGTGGCAGTGCGCCGGGGGACTTCCTCGACGTGTCGGAACGCGCCAAAGACATCCAGTACTCAAGCCGTACGCGCGCGATTACCAACATGCTCGAGGATCGTCAGAAGCACGCGTGCCTCATCAAGGAGCTGCTTGCACACGTTCCTCCCGACGCGCTCAAAGCGGATCCGCTGTTCCGCCTCGCCGAAGAGGCCGCCGACGGCAGTGCGATCAATGTGGTGCACCTCATCTATAAGAACAAGCCCTACGAGGGGCACTACAAGGACTACGAGTTCAGCCTCGACACGATGGAGGAGCACTGGCAAAGCGGTCAGGAAGACATCCGTGATTCGTTCTCGCATCCGGACTGGTTCGACGTGCCGAGTCGCGAACAGGGCTTCATGACGCACGACGTGCATCGCCCGGCGGGTTCGGTACCGCAGTCTGACCGAGGCACGCGTGAACTGCCCGTCGAATCGAAAGGGGAAGTGGTTCTGCCGCAATAAGGCCGCCTGTTATGCCGCAGGCAACGAGACGAACGATGTGATGGATGAAGCAGAACCCACGATCTCGGGCATCGAGCTGATACATCGTTTTCGAAATGCTCAGTGCGAGCTTAAAGAGCTGCCCCTCAGAAATACCACTGCGCCTGCTGTTTGGACTGCAGTGCTTTCAACTCGCTGAGGTCACGAGCAACGGGTAGCTGGTCGCTCCCCTGTGCAATGTGTACCACAACCGTTGGAGCGACGGCCTAACGTGTCACTCGAAGCGAAAAATATGGGGCGAAGCTGCCGTCGGCTTTTGCGCTCGATCAGAAAGGACGGAAGCGTCCTTGGTGGAGGACGAACGTCGCGGAAATCTTACCCATTTGAAAACAGTATTTTGCGTTAAAGACCGGCAGTGTGAGGAAAGGTGGTGACTAGAATAGTTGGGCCAACCAGGAAGTGAGTTGTCGCAAATGTACATCCGAGCGCCAGCGCACGAAATGGACGGCTGACAGACAACCTACATAGATGGAGCGTTTGAATGAGCGAAATGTCCCGATACGCAATGTTGAGATTCTCCGATCGCGACGAAGTCCTTGAACTGCCGGTGTACAAGGGCACGTTAGGTCCGGACGTCATCGATATCCGCAAGCTGTACGGCCAGACCGGCATGTTCACATACGATCCGGGTTTCATGTCGACGGCCGCGTGTAACTCCGCGATCACGTACATCGACGGCGACAAAGGCGAGCTGCTTTATCGCGGTTACCCGATCGAAGAGCTCGCGGTCAACGCGGACTTCCTCGAGAGCTGCTACCTGCTTCTAAAGGGCGAATTGCCGAACGCCGCGCAGAAGAAGAAATTCGTCGACACAGTCACGAAGCACGCGATGGTGCACGAGCAGATGCATTTCTTCTTCCGTGGTTTCCGTCGCGACGCGCAGCCGATGGCGATTCTGGTTGCTGCGGTCGGCGCGCTAGCGGCGTTCTATCACGACTCACTCGATGTCAACGATCCGCAGCATCGCGATCTGTCCGCGATCCGCATGATCGCGCAGTTACCGACCCTCGTTGCGTTGGCGTACAAGTACAGCATCGAGCAGCCCTTCGTGTATCCAAGGAATGATCTGTCGTACAGCGCGAATTTCATGCACATGATGTTTGCGAACCCGTGCGAAGAGTACAAGATCAACGAAGTGCTCGTGCGCGCGCTCGATCGTATCCTGATTCTGCATGCGGACCACGAGCAGAATGCGTCAACTTCGACCGTGCGTCTGGCCGGCTCGTCTGGGGCGAATCCTTTTGCGTGTATCGCGTCCGGCATCGCCTGTCTGTGGGGTCCGGCGCATGGCGGCGCCAACGAAGCGGCGCTGAATATGCTCGAAGAAATCGGATCCGTTGATAACATTCCCCAATTCATCAAACAGGTGAAGGACAAGAACTCGGGCGTAAAGCTAATGGGTTTCGGTCACCGCGTGTACAAGAATTACGACCCGCGTGCGAAGCTGATGCGCGAAACCTGCTACGAAGTGCTGGAAGAGCTGGGCCTGCACGACGACCCACTGTTCAAGCTCGCAATGGCACTGGAAAAAATCGCGCTGGAAGACGAATACTTCGTGTCGCGCAAGCTGTACCCTAACGTCGACTTCTACTCTGGCATCGTGCAGCGCGCTCTGGGCATCCCCTCCTCGTTGTTTACATGCGTCTTCGCAATGGCGCGTACGGTGGGCTGGATCGCGCAATGGAGCGAAATGATCGCAGATCCGGAGCAGAAGATCGGTCGGCCGCGCCAGCTTTTTGTCGGTGCAACGCCGCGCAATGCGACGCCGCTCGCGATGCGGTGACGATATGCTCTGATGCTGTCGATGCTAATGCTCAATTTTACGGAGGTCGGTCCCATGAGAGCACCATCCCTAAGTCGGGGAGCCCACTGGAGGCGAGCGGCAGGTAAGTCAGTCACGAGCAAGCCGCCACCGCGGGGCAGTGAAACGAAGGCGCCAATGCTGAAGGTTGGCGTCACCCGCAGGGTGTTTGAGGCTGCGAGCACTTTCCTTCCCCGGGCCGCTGCGTTTCTATGCCGAATTTTGGCGCATTTACTCAGTGAGACATCCGTTTCATCGACAACCACCGCGAAAACCCAGGAATCTCCGTCGCCGTTGAAGCGCGAGCAGAAGGTCTACCCGCGCGGTGGAGATGATCTGAATTGCGACCGGGGTTGCCATGGCGAGTCTGGAGCGGTTCCATCACGCACACCAAACGTAATTGAGGTGGACTTCAGGCACAAGCTCGATGTTAAGGAGAAGTCCGCGTCGCAATTGCGCGCCGTGTCGAGCAGCGTCCTTTCGTCGCTCAACGAAAACGGGAGGCAGTCATGCCAATGAGCCTCGACGATCTGAAGACAGCGGATTGCCCGGTGATTGATAGCCGCTCGGAGATGACCTTCCGCTTCCTCGCTGAACCCGCTTCCGTCAACTTCGGCGGGAAGGTGCACGGCGGCGCACTGATGAAATGGATAGACGAGACCGCGTACGCGTGCGCTGCTACTTGGTCAGGCAACTATTGTGTGACGGTGAGCGTCGGCAACATCCGATTTCGGCAGCCGGTTCGTGTCGGAGATTTGGTCGAGCTGCGCGCGCGAGTGGTTTCAACGGGGCGCACGAGCATCCATATCTGCGTGTCGGTGCATGCGGGGGATCCCAAAGCGGGGGCGTTGTCTATGACGACCGATTGTCTCGTTGTGTTCGTCGCCATTGACCAGGCGGGTCAACCGGTACCCGTTCCGCCGTTTGTACCAAAGACCGAGGAGCAGCGGGCGTTGGCGAAATACGCCGCGGACGTCCGACGAGCGCTCGATTCGATCATGGAACTCAAGCCCGCAGCCGCGTTGCCATCGAACCCGTAAGCACATGCACGAGGCGTTGGATGTAGCCGAGAAAGACTATCCGACAAGATTACCCAATGTTCGGACGTTCAGATATTACCTTCATAAACGTTCGATTACTCTTTGCTTTAATCCAAATTTTTGCCCGTCAATCAGCCGGAACCCCCGTAGCTCGCTGCTTCATCGGTGACGACACGGCCGCGGCTGCGCCGTACGCCGCCTTCGACCGCGCTCAGCACCGAGATTGCCGGTGTGATCACGCTGTCGCCGTAGAAGAGCGCAGCACCCATTATGCCGACGCCCAGCGATCGGTGCCCATAACCACCTCGTGGATTCGGCACCGGATAACAAGTGAACGGTGTGCGATTGCCTTCACTTGTTTACCATTGGCCGCGCGGCGTGAATGGTGGTCAACATGCTCAACCCGCCCACCGAGGCTGTTATGCCGCCGACGCCGCGGCGGTTACACAACCTCCTGCAACGCGACGCGTCTTCATCCGCGGGATGAAGTCGGTCGGCAAGCGCCTTACCGCGAAACCACGTTTCAAAGTCGCTCTCCCTTCCTCTCCTCTCGCCATTGGCGACGATCAATCAGCCCGCGTTACGCATCTCTCGTCTGCTCATTTCGCAATCAATAGCGTCATGCGCCGACGAAAAGAAAGCATTCCGGTTCACGCAACCAGCTCCATCCTGCAGACTCACTTCCCGTACTTGTCACTCGCCGAAATCGTTGGGTGCGGCGTATAGGCCGTTCTCAAGCAAAAAGTCCAGGCGTTCTGTATCTGTCATCACCCCTCCCCGCGCCTCAGCGCAGTCACTCAGCCCGCATCTGCGGCGCGTCACTCAATCGTCATGCCGTTGAGGTTAAGCGTGACGCATCTGACCGTTCCCGGATAGTCCGACTTAATCACAATCTCCTCGCCGATAAACGCGCCGCTGGTCGGGTTGAGATCGGGCCATGCTGAGCAGTAGAGGCAAGTTCGTCATCGGTTAGCGAGCGAGGCCATGGCCACGGTGTCGACTCGCGCCAGCGACGCTCGGTCCCTTCGAAGAAATCATTCACGCTCGTCACCTCCACTTACCAAGGTCTGTGGTCTGCATTGGGTTGTTTGGCTAGAGACAGGTTCAGATGCGGTTGGCAAGGTCGCGCTCAGTGAGGCTGTTGGAAATGTCAGGCAGAGTTGCGGAGGCGCAATCTTCGGAATTCTTCATGATCCGCCGGAGCATACTTTTGAGAAAGCCAACTTCCTCAGGCGTGAAACGGGCTAACAGAACATCGAGCACACGTGTGAAGATCTCTGGAATCTGCTCCGCGAGTAATCAGTGATTTGCCGGGATGGTTTAGAAATGTCGTTAGTGAACAATCGTGCGCTCGCTGTAGTCAAGTGCGTCAGAGGTACGTGAAAGGAAGCGGCCAGTTGGTTCGTAGGCAACCTCCATCACGAACCAGGCGAGAGCGACGGATGCCAATCTACCCAACGAATCGCCCTGGCAGCCGCGCGTTGGTATGAAACACTCGACTCCGACCTTTTATTCGCCGGCGTTGTCGAAATGGCTGAAGGAACTCGAAGAAGACGTGGGTCTGCCGCTATTCGAACGGCATGCGCGTGGCTTGCGGCCGACGTCGTATGGCGAAGCGTTGATCGAGCACGCGCGCCGGATCGAAGCGCGACGAATAGCCTATTTTCCGGGAGCAGTTTTCTGTTTTATCGAACGATAGCCACCTTGGGGAGAGCCCTATGCGCTGCGTTACTGACGAGGCGAAAATGGAAATCGTGACGGCGGTCTCCGAGTAGGCGAGGAGGTTGCCCCCTCACCCCTCACAGATCCGGACGAGCCCAATTAAGGCATCCGGTTCCTCATCATGCAGATTCGCTCACGGTTTGGCGTAACGATGGACAATCCGAGGCTGCGGTAACGGAAATAGGTTGAGTATTTTCGTGAAGGCAACCCACGGCATGGAGCGTTCGTTCGACCTTTCGCGACAACCATTTACGCCAGATGCGAGGGCCCTTTTGCATGCATGCGTCGACCTGTCCGCTCGCGAGTGGGCTTTCAGAGCCCGGAGGCTCGTTGATGCCAACCCGCGAGCCGCTGCGATGTACGTTGCGGGCGTCTTCACGCCATGACGTGGCGGGCTAAGTTTCGTTCCTCCTTCCCGACCACGCGCGACGAATGTCATACCATGACCGTCAACCGGTTCGCCGCCATGGCTCGTTAAGGCTTCGGTTTTAGAAATTACGACCGGCCGTCGGTGTTAAGGCTTGCTGACGCCCGCCCGGCGTGCTGCGTCGCATGCTCGCAGCCCTACGCACAAGGGCGGGCCGTACGATCCGAAACATACAGCGTCACGCTAAGACGGCGTATCGTCCGCGGTCGCAACGAGCTTGTCGTCCACCTTGCCGACCAGCATCTTCAGCATTGCCATGAAACGGGGGCGGTCTGCCTCCGGCAACGGTTCCAGCATGCGCGCCTGCGCCCGCAGCATGGCGGGCTGCACCTCTTCCAGCAACGCCTCGCCGTCGGACGTCAACGTCAGCAACCGCACCCGCCGGTCATCGGCTGACGTGTTGCGCTGCATCAAGCCACGCTTCTCCAAGCGGTCAATGACCCCGCCTATCGTCGAGGTATCGAAACCAATGCTTCGCGACAGCGTTCGCTGGTCCAGTTCCGGGCGGTCATGGACCGCTTGCATCGCGGCGTATTGAACCGGGGTGATCCCGTACGCCGCGGTCTCCTCTAAAAAGATCGCGACCGCCATCTGCTGCAGGCGGCGGATGTAGTGGCCCGGCAACTCGTCGAGGTGCGCTGCAGGTCGGTCGTTCATGGCTCTTTCGCAGATAGGGTAAACACACGGAGAGGATACTCCATTTATTGACTATACTTTTCATCAGTGTACTCATCATCAGTATGCAATCAAATAGGAGACAGTTATGACCGCCTTGCCTTCATCCCTGCCCGTCATCGTCGCCGGGGGCGGTATTGGCGGGCTCGCCGCCGCCTTTGCGCTGGTGCGCCAAGGTTTTGCCGTCAAGGTGCTGGAGCAGGCACCCGTCATCGGTGAGATCGGTGCGGGCATTCAGTTCGGGCCGAATGCCTTCGCCGCGTTCGACGCGCTGGGGATCGGCGAGCGAGCTCGCAGTCGTGCCGTGTACACCGACTACATGGTGATGATGGATGCGCTCGACGAGACCGTCGTCGGCCACATCCCGGTCGGCGAGGCATTTCGCGAGCGCTTCGGCAACCCGTACGCGGTGATCCACCGTGCCGATATCCACGGCGCGCTGCTGGAGGGCGCACAGGAAAGTGACCGGATCCAGTTCCTGACCTCGACCGCGGTCGCGCACGTCGAGCAGGACGAGGCGGGGGTGACCGTTTTCGACGCGAAGGGCGGCACGCACCGGGGTCTCGCATTGATTGGCGCGGACGGCGTGAAGTCCGCCGTGCGCCAGCAGTACGTGGGCGACAAGGCGCGCGTCTCTGGCCATGTGGTGTACCGCGCGGTGGTCGACAAAAAGGACTTTCCGGCCGATCTGCAGTGGAACGCCGCCAGCATCTGGGTCGGCCCGAATTGCCACTTGGTGCACTACCCGCTGCGCGGGGGTGAGCAATACAACGTTGTCGTGACCTTCCACAGCCGCGAGCAGGAAGAATGGAGCGTGCGCGAAGGCAGCCGCGAGGAAGTCCAGTCGTATTTCACCGAGATCTGCCCGCGGGCGCGTCAGCTCATCGATCTTCCGAAAAGCTGGAAACGCTGGGCCACCGCCGATCGCGACCCGATCGCAACGTGGAGTTTCGGCCGCGCGACGTTGCTGGGCGACGCTGCGCACCCGACCTTGCAGTACCTAGCTCAGGGCGCCTGCATGGCGCTCGAAGACGCAGTGACGCTCGGCGAAGCGCTGCGCGTGAACGATAACGATTTCATCAAAGCCTTCGATCTCTACCAGCGCTCGCGCGTCGCGCGAACCGCGCGCGTCGTGCTGTCCGCACGCGAGATGGGGCGCATCTTCCACGCCAAAGGCGTCGAGCGACTGGTGCGTAACGAACTGTGGAAGGGCCGCACTCCCGAGCGCTTTTACGACGCAGTCGAATGGCTGTACGGCTGGACCGCCGAAAACTGCCTGATCCGTTCCTGAACACACCGTCACTCCCTGACCACTTACTGACCAAAGACTGGAGCATCAACGATGAGCTACGTATTTGAACCCGAAGCACAGGTCGCCATTCCGGTGGCCGGTAGCGACGACCTCTTTCCCGTGCGCCGTATCTATTGCGTAGGCCGCAACTACGCGGCCCATGCGCGCGAGATGGGCTTCGACCCGGACCGCGAGCCACCGTTCTTCTTCTGCAAGCCCGACAACAGCATTGTCGTGGTCCCGCAGGGCCAGACCGTTGATCTGCCGTACCCACCGCAGACCACGGAGTATCACCACGAGATCGAATTGGTTGCGGCGATCGGCAAGGGCGGACGCGACATTCCGGTCGAGAAAGCCAACGAACACGTCTGGGGCTACGCCGTTGGCCTCGACATGACGCGTCGCGACTTGCAATTGAAGTTGCGCGACAAGGGTCGGCCGTGGGAACTCGGCAAGGCGTTCGACCAGTCGGCGCCGATCGGCCCGCTCGTGCCGGCCTCGACAATCGGCCATCCGGCTGCAGGCGCGGTTTGGGTGCAAGTCGATGGCGAGGACCGCCAGCGAAGCGACATCGCCAAGCTGATCTGGTCGGTGCCCGAAATCGTCGCGAATCTGTCGACCTACTTCGAGCTGCAGCCGGGCGACCTTATCTTCACCGGCACACCGGAAGGCGTGGCAGGGGTGCAGCGGGGCAACACGATGCTGGGCGGTATCGATGGCCTCGGTGAACTGAGCGTGCGGGTGGTCTGAACATGGCCGCGCTCAAGCTATATGGCTTCTTCAACAGCTCAGCCTCTTACCGGGTGCGCATCGCACTCGGACTCAAGGGGCTCGCGTGGGAACACGTTGGCGTTAACATCCGCACCGGCGTGCAGAACGGCACCGACTACAAGGCACTGAATCCGGCCGGTCTCGTGCCGACGCTGGAAGATGGGCCACTGCGTATCACGCAGTCGCTCGCGATCATCGACCATCTCGAACGTCTTCAGCCGGAGCCTCGGCTGGCGCCCGAGGGCGGCCCCGAACGAGCCCGGGTGCTCGAAATCGCCTCACTGATCGCCTGCGATATCCACCCCCTCAACAACCTGCGCGTGCTCAAGACTCTGACCGGTTCGCTGGGCGTCTCCGAAGCGCAGAAGAACCAGTGGTACTTGCACTGGATCGTGCAGGGTTTCGACGCGCTGGAGGCGTGGTTGCCGGCAGAGGGCGACTTCTGCGTGGGCGACATGCCGACGCTGGCCGACTGTTGCCTGGTCCCGCAAGTCGCCAACGCCCAGCGCATGAAGGTGGATCTGTCTGCATACCCACGCGTCTTGCGCATCAACGAGCAATGCCAGCGGCTCGCGGCTTTCGCCGACGCCGCACCGAACCGCCAGCCGGACTTCGTGGCTGACTGAACCAAGGAGTGATTCGATGTCCGATATCCAAACCCAGCGCGAAGCCTTTTACAGTCGCGCCGACACCCAGAGCCTCGCGCCGCTGTGGACGCGATTGAAGTCGTTGGTGCCCGAAGCGCCGGTACCCGCCTGCGTCGCGCACCAATGGCGTTACGAGGAGGTTCGTCCGTACGTGCTCGAATCCGCCGAACACATTTCGGCGAAGGAGGCCGAGCGCCGCGTGCTGATTCTTGAGAACCCGGGACTGCACGCCAGCTCGCAAATTACCAACTCGCTGTATGCCGGTCTGCAGCTGATCATGCCGGGCGAAGTCGCGCCGGCGCACCGCCACACGCAAAGCGCGCTGCGCTTCATCATCGAAGGCAGCGGCGCGTACACGGCGGTCGACGGCGAGAAGACCGTTATGGAGGCTGGCGACTTCGTGATCACGCCATCCTGGACCTTTCATCACCACGGTAATGACACGAATGGTCCGATGGTCTGGCTCGACGGCCTCGACATCCCGCTTGTCGCGCTCTTTAACAGCACCTTCCGCGAAGACTACCTCGCGGACGAAGCGCCGGTCACGCGACCCGCCGGCGACGCACTGGCGCGCTACGGCAGTGGTCTGCTGCCAGTGGGCTACAAGACGAGCTCGCTGAACTCGCCGGTGTTCAACTATCCCTACACGCGTACCCGCGAGGCGCTGCACGCGCTCACGCGTGCCGGCGTGCCGGATACGCATCACGGCCACCTGATGCGCTATGTGAACCCGGTCGACGGTGGCTGGGCTATGCCGACGATGTCCACAACGATCCGGCTGCTGCCCAAGGGTTTCACCACGCAGCCCTACCGTTCGAGCGACAGCGCGGTGTTTGTCGCCGTCGAGGGTCGCGGCCACCTTCAGGTGGGCGCCCACCAATTCGACCTCGAGCCGCACGACGTGGTTGTGGTGCCGGGCTGGGAGAACTATACGCTGCAGGCGAGCGAGGACCTGGTGCTGTTCTCGTACTCGGATCGGGTCGCGCAGGAAAAGCTCGGCTTATTCCGAGAACTGCGGCTCTGATCCGCACGCGTCCAAATATAAATACAGGAGACAAACCATGAGCACGCAGCGGGCGATCGACGTTCAGAGTTTCATCAACGCGCACAGGCTGTCGGCGATGCAGATCGTCACGCTGCTGCTGTGCTTCTTTATCGTTGCCGTGGATGGGTTTGACACAGCGGCGATCGGCTTCATTGCCCCGGCGATCCGCGCTGAGTGGGGGCTGACCGCCGCGCAGCTGGCGCCGGTGTTCGGCGCGGGGCTGGCCGGGCTGATGGCGGGCGCCTTTCTGTTCGGGCCGCTCGCCGACCGGTTCGGCCGCAAGAGCATCCTGATGGTGTGCGTAGGGTTCTTCGGGCTCGCGTGCATGGCATCGGCCTATTCAAACTCGCTTGGAATGCTCATCGGGCTGCGCTTTCTGACCGGTCTCGGCTTGGGCGGTGCGATGCCGAACTCGGTGACCTTGAGTTCGGAATACGCCCCTGAAAAGCACCGTTCGGTGCTCGTGACCACAATGTTCTGTGGCTTCACGCTCGGCTCGGCGCTGGGTGGCGTGGCGGCCGCGCACATTGTTGCGGGTTTCGGCTGGCGCGCCGTACTAGTCATCGGCGGAGTCATGCCGCTGGTGCTGGTGCCGGTGCTGGCTGCGGCTCTGCCGGAATCTGTGCGCTTCATGGTCATGAAAGGCCGAAAGCCCGACCAGGTGCGGCGCACACTGCGGCGCATCGCCCCATTGGAGGACTTGTCGAGAGCGACCTTCTCGATCCCCGAAAAGGCTCAGGCTGGGTTCCCCGTCAAGTATCTGTTCGATCAAAACCTTCGCCGTGGCACGCTGCTGCTCTGGCTCGCGTTCTTCATGAGCCTGCTCGTGATCTACTTGCTCTCGAGCTGGCTGCCCACGCTGATCAACAGCACCGGCATGACGCTGAAAAAGGCTTCGCTGGTAACCGCGATGTTCCAGGTCGGGGGCACGGTCGGCGCGATCGCGCTCGGGCAGTTGATGGACCGCTTAAATCCGCAACGCGTGCTTGGTGTCACCTATGCACTGGCCGCGGTGTTCACTGCGTTGATCGGCAGCAGCACGGGAAGCACGGCGATACTGGTGCTCGCTGTGTTCTGCGCGGGCTTCTGCATCTCCGGGGCACAGGTGGGGGCCAACGCGCTGGCGGCAGGCTTCTATCCGACGGCGAGCCGCGCTACCGGCGTGAGCTGGGCCTCTGGAGTTGGACGGATCGGATCGGTTCTCGGCTCGATGATCGGTGGCTGGATGCTCGCGCTGGGCTGGAGCCTTCCGGTGGTGTTCGGCATCGTCGGCGTCCCCGCGGTAATCGCCGGGATCAGCATGTTGGCCATGGGCCGAGTCGAGCGGTTGCAACCGGTAGCCGCACATTGACCGGACCGGTCGATCGGCACGCTCGACGCCCCGTTCAACCGCCCGACAATTCGTCGGTACGACGCGAGGCATTGCGCGAAGAGCGATTGCAAGTCCGCCGCCGAACGATCATCCGCTGCATGAGCAAGCGCAGCCGCTCACCTCCTCGGCTGCCCAGTGTCCGCACCAACGCTTCGGAACGAATGGCCCACCAAGCTCCGACGACGCTGAACTCGAGCGGCGTTGGCGTGCCATCATGACAGTTCACTGCGCCACGGACGAGTCGTCCGGCGAAGGCCGCGCGATCAACTTCAACTCGACGAGCCGAGCGTGGCCAGCAGTCTGCGCATGCAGTCGAGGTGCTGCAGCAGCACATCCATTAGTTGCCCGCGATCGCCCGTCACTTTGACGTGATGCTTCGTCCCGCGGCGACAGCAGGTGAAAGGGTTTTGATAATCATATAGCGGGCCTCCTCCGTGCCAGTAGAACGGCTGGCGTAGAGTCGGAGTGCGGACAGCGACTTGACGCACAGGAGGCCGGAATG
>Ga0255336_101588_pt1 | contig 15373 bp, 25 predicted proteins | sample MeOH1_35cm_T3_17_FD_189102 | JGI IMG/M metagenome (GOLD analysis project Ga0255336, IMG submission 189102) | Sandy soil microbial communities from University of British Columbia, Vancouver, Canada - MeOH1_35cm_T3_179 | ecosystem: Engineered > Artificial ecosystem > Sand microcosm > Unclassified ...
TGAGAGACCATCACGTTGATAGGCCAGATGTGGAAGCGCAGTAATGCGTGCAGCTAACTGGTACTAATTGCTCCATTGGCTTGATCTTGATCTCATCGCATGCAGCGATAAGCGGATTTAGACTTAATAGCACTTCTTCGATCACATCCTTGCTGGCTTCGACGACCTGGTGGTTTTGGCGAGGGGCAATACACCCGATCCCATCCCGAACTCGGCCGTGAAAACCCTCAGCGCCGATGGTACTCCGTCTCAAGACGTGGGAGAGTAGGTCGCCGCCAGGTCTTCGAAGCCAGCAAGCACATCCGACAACAATCGCAAACACCATCCCAAAGGCGCCGTTCCATCCGGCGCCTTTCGTGCTTCAACAGCACCAGCCGCAAATAACCAAACGCAGGGGCGCAGCCCGCCCAGCGGAGGGCAAAGCCCGGAGCGCTCACACAAGAGCTACCGGGCCAAAGCTCAGTAAAACAATTTACGCGGGGTGGAGCAGCCCGGTAGCTCGTCAGGCTCATAACCTGAAGGTCGTCAGTTCAAATCTGGCCCCCGCAACCAAAACCGCACTATCCTATCAGAAAGCCCCGAGGCGAAAGCTCCGGGGCTTTAATTTTACTGGGAGGTGGGGTCCGTGATGCGAACTGGCTAGTTCGGACCAAGCACGCGAAGCGGGCGCAGCGTCAACGCGCAGGCCAAGCCGAAGCGGTAAATCTGGCCCCCGCAACCAAATAAAAGGCAGTGCCCTTGTGGCGCTCCCTTCTTATGTTGTCCCGCGAGGGCAGCGTCAACAGGCGGTGAGGCTCGCAGCACGCCCAATGGCGGGAAGTATGGGGAGGTGATCACTTTGAGACTGATCCCTCAGCGAGGTCACCATACCCGGCGCGGCCGGAACCCTAGGCTTTCTGCGGGGTTGCGGGCTGTCGGCGGCCTGTCGTGCGGCGGCCGGCGCTTTGAGACTAAATGACCCATTCTGATCAGGACCGATCAAATTCGGCGCGCGCTTTGAGACTCGATTGATCGGGTTTCGGGCGCGTCTGATCAGCAGCTCATCCCCAAGCGCCGTCAGCACCTGGCGCACCAATGGCGACGCAGCGCCGCCGCAACGCCCGACCAGCGGCCGCCGCTTCGCCCTCGGTTTAGCCAGTGCGACCATAGGAGAGCTATGGATCGTGTAATGAACATTGATCGTTATGGTGCCGCCGTGGATGTCGCCGATTGAAATTGACTTTTCCTGGGGCTTGCGACGCCGCTGGGGCGTCTTCCGACGCTTGGATTTCTCAGCTATTTCATTGATCTGCCGCAATATTTCTGATTTTTGCTCCGACACAATACTTACTCGCCCCGTCCGCCGTCAGTGTTTTGTAAGGGACGCGATTTGAAGCGGGAATCCCTTAATTTTTAGACAATAAAAATTCCTATCTGGCAAATTCCGCCACGAATTTTATCCGGCCTTTCTCACCAGCTTGATAACGTTGGCCATGTCCAAGCCGCGCCCTCCATCCGCCTTCTCGACGATGCATTCATCATAGGCCTGAAACACCAGATCCATGCGTTCCTTGCTGGTCTTTTTCTCGCCTAACGCATCCAGCAATGCGTCTATCGTCTGCCAACACTCCTCGAATAATTCCCTATCAAAACCAATATGTTGCACCCGGATTTCCGAGGGTAAGCGCGGCCCTTCTCCAGTAGCGAGCCATTCGACGCAAACACCTGCCGCCTTTGCAATCGCGACAAGACGGGGGCGCGATGGTTCGGCCCGGCCGGCGAGATAGTCGCCAATCGCTCGCCTGGAGATCCCGCTCTCTCTCGATAACCGAGCAGCATTCCCCACTTTGGCGGCGCAGTACTCCATCCGTTCCGCAAATAAAGTTGCGTCAGAGTTGTCAGACATAACACTGACTTGCTGAAAAGCGGATACTCTGACGCGTCAGTGTTGGAATAATTGCGTCTTTACAAATAGATAGTGAAACCAAGCAGTATTGTACCTCGTTGCAAACACTGACGCGAGTTTCACGCTTGAAAATCGAGCAGTATTCTTCTATGTTCAATTTACTAACCAACTTCAACACCCCTTAAAAAGCCGGCCCTGCCAGGCCGGTTTAAACGGAGATTAAATGCCTCGGTCCGCATCCAAGATCTGGCACCCTGAAGACATCAAGGCCGCCGTCAGAAAGCGTGGCGCAACCCTCGTCTCTGTCGCCTTAGAAGCCGGCCTCCCCCGTCATTGCTGTATGCACGCTCTTCGTTATCCGCACACTTGCGGCGAAGCGGCGATCGCCGAGTTCCTGGGCAAGGACGTGGCCGAGATCTGGCCGCACCGCTTCAGCCCCGATGGAACGCGCCGGCACAAGATTCGCCGTAGTTGGAAATCTACCGACCATGGCATCTCCCGTCATCGTGAAAATCAAGAGGCGGCATGAACATGACCGCCACAACCACAGGTATCCCTCGCCGGCAGGGTCACGCCGGTGCTTCTTGCGAAGCCAGGCCGGCCGCTCAGTTCCCCAAGGCTGAGCGGCCGGCCCCCCTCACAAAGCAGCAGGCGGTCGAAGAAGCGATTGCGGCGGTCTTCTACGCCAACGTCGCGGAAGTCGCTCGCCGCGCGATCGAAGCGGCCGACGCCTGGGATGCGGCCCATTGTGGAAAGCGGGGTCATCATGACGCGTAAACCCGTCGACACACGCCAGTTGACACTGGACGCCATGTTCATGGCGCCGGCGCCGATGATGCGCGAAGAAGCCGGCTGCCTCGATATCAGCCTTCGGGTGAGGGAAGAGCTGGCCGACACCCTATCGCGGACGAAGGAAAGCAGCGGTGGTCAGAAAGACCGCTACACGATCGCCGCTGAAATGAGCCGCCTCTGCGGCCGTGACTTCACCAAGAACATGCTGGATCGCTGCACCGCGCCGAGTGCCGAGGATTGGCGATTTCCCTTGGAGGCGCTGCCGGCGCTGATCCAGGCGACGGGAGATTACCGACTGCTCGACATGGTGGCCGAGGCTTGCGGCTGTCGCGTGCTGCGCCGAGAAGAAGCCTGGCTGGCCGAATATGGCAGCCTCCTCGCGGTACAGAAAGAGGTCCGCGAACGGCTCGCCGCCTATAAGGCCGTGTTGCCGCAAGGCATGGCCAACGAGATGATAGCCCGCGCGCAATCCCGTCAAGGGACCACAGAATGAGGGCGTTCACTGCTGCCGAACTAGCTACTCTGAATTTGCCAGATCTGCCGAAGACAGAAAGCGCCATGATCCGGCGCGCAAAAGCTGAAGGGTGGAGCGGTCACAAACGCGCCGGACGCGGCGGGGGGATGGAGTATCAGGCGCCAGTTTTGTTGAGGGTTTTGCCAGATCCCGCCAGGGAAGCGCTGCTCGGTCATCTGGTTGAACAGCCAGCCAGAGCGCAATTGCCGGCTGTGATCACCCCCGCGCCGATTGTCGCGAACGACCAGGCGCCGACGCAGCTCGATCCGACGCGGTTGGCCGATTGGCAGCGACGTTGCGCCGATGCCCGCGCCGCTATCATCATCGACCTGGAGCAGCTCGCTGCCTCTGCGGGGATCTCCAAGGCAATCAAGAAAACCGTCGAGCTTGCCGCCGCCGGCCAGTTGCGGCCGGAAGTCCAGGCGATGGTGCCGCAGGCCAATGTGCGCGCCGGCAAGGAAGGCGGCAGACACCTATCCCGGCCGACCCTGTACCGCTGGCGCGCCGACTATCAGCGCGATGGTTGGAACGGCCTGGTGCCACAAGAGACGGCGGCGGCAAAGCCGGTGCCGGCTTGGGCCGGCGAATTGCTGCGGCTCTATCGCGTGCCATCGAAGCGATCCCTGGCGGCGATCCTTGACGAGCTGCCGCGACATCTGCCGGCGGAAGTCATTCCGCCATCCTATGACCAGGCGCGCCGCTTCCTCGAAGATCTGTCCCCGGTCGATCGTGAGCGCGGTCGGCATGGCCCCAATAGCCTGCTGCAATTCAAGGCGTTTAAACGCCGTTCAACCGAGGGCCTGGTGCCGCTCCAGGTGGTCACCGCCGATGGTCAGACCTTCAAGGCGGATGTCGCCCACCCGGTTCACGGCAAACCTTTTCGACCGGAGATCTGCTCGCTGCTCGATGTCGCCACGCGATACTGCTTCGGCTGGTCGGCCGGCCTGGCGGAAAGCGGCAAGGTTGTCATGGACTGCATTCGCCACGGCGTCTCGCGGCTCGGCCTCTTCGGCATCTTCTACACCGATAACGGGTCCGGCTTCATTAACAAGGCGATGACGGACGAGACCTTGGGGCTGCTCGCTCGGCTCGGCGCCATCCCGAAAAATGCGCTGCCCGGCCGCGCGCAGGCGCGTGGCAAGATCGAACGTTTCCAGCTCGTTTGGAAATCGGCCGCCCGCAAGCTGGTGACATATAACGCCCGCGACATGGACAATGAGGCACGCCGCAAGGTGACGAAGCGCCTTGCGGCTGATCTCCGGGAAACGGGTACCTCGCGGTTACTGATGTCCTGGAAGGACTTCCTGGCCTGGTGCCAAGGCGAGGTCGATGCCTATAACAATCGCCCGCATCGTTCGCTGAAGAAGATCCGCGATGCCGCCACCGGCAAGCTACGGCACATGTCACCAGCCGAGGCGCTCGCCGACCATCGGGCCAATGGATGGGAGCCGGAAGCCGCGCCGGCCGGCGCCATGGACGATCTCTTCCGCCCCTATCTCCGGCGCCGCACGCAGCGTGGCGAAGTCACTTTGCCATGGGGTCGGTACTTCCATCAGGCACTGGTGCAGTTCGGCGGTGACTTCGTTCGGGTCGGCTATGAGGTCCAGGACCCGGGCAAGGTCTGGATACGCACCGATACCGACGGCCGTTTGATCTGCGTCGCGGAGCGGGACGCCAACGTGATCCCCGAACAGCCGGCCAGCGCCCTGGAGCATGCACAGATCGCCCGCACCAAGGCGAAGCTGAAACTGGCGGAACGCGATCGCGAGCTGGCCCTGGCCGAGATGGGCGGCGGTGTCGTCAACCACCGGGCGCCGGCGCCGGTGACACCGCAAGAGATCGAGCAGCAGGACGCGCTGGAGGCTGAGTTCGAAGTGCATGGCACGCTATTGCAGGCGCCAGCGCCAAGCCATCGCGAGCCAGATGAAACGACCCGGTTCCGACGCGCGCTTTCGATCCAACGCGCCATCAATGCTCATCAGGAAATAGCCGACGAGGATCAACGCTGGTTCGACGGCTACCAAATGACATCTGAATACCGGACGCAACGCGGTCTCTATGAGGATTTCGGCGACGACATGTTCGCCTAACAGGTTGCGGCCCCGCTCTGACAAGCGGGGCCGCCAACAAACACCGAGCAACTTAGTGGAGTAAGGAACATGACACAGGCACCACAACCCGTCAATTCGATCGCGCCCTTGCGCAATGTCGGCCTCCTTTCCAGCCAGGTCGATCGCCTGATGACCCGAATGGACGGTGAGCCAGGCATTGGTTGTTTCTACGGCGCGGCCGGATACGGCAAAAGCTTCGCCAAGATCTACACGGCGAACAAGCACCGGGCCTATCACGTCCAGGCGGATGACACCTGGACGCGGAAAGTCCTGTGCCAGGAGATCTTGGCGGCCATGGGCATTGCTGCTGCCGGCACCATCCCGGAGATGGTCAAGCAAGTCGCCGAGCAGCTCACGATGTCGCGCCGGCCATTGATCATCGACGAAGCGGACTTCCTGGTGAAGAAGAGCCTCATCGAAGCATTGCGCGCGATCTATGAACGCAGCCTGACGCCGATCATCCTGATCGGGGAGGAGACGTTGCCGCAGGCGCTGCAGAGATGGGAGCGGGTTTTCAGCCGCGTGCTGGACTGGACCCAGGCCGAGGCGGTGACCGAGGCAGATGCCCGGCACCTGGCCAAGCTCTATTGCCGCGAGATCGTCATCGCCGATGATCTCCTGAAGGCGCTCCATGAAAAGTCCAAGGGTTCGGCGCGCCGCATCGTCATCGGCCTGAGCAGCATCCGCAAGCACTCGCTGACGACGGGCGACAAGCAGCTCACCGTGGCGAATTTCAAGGGCGAGTTCTTCCCCGGCGATTTGAAGGGCGGCAAGTGATGGCCGGCCGTAAACCCGTTCATCTCATGTCGTCGGCCGGCAAAGTCAGCGGCCGTCAGGCGATGTGGCAGGTGATGCGCAAGCGTAAGCGCTTTACCGCGCGCCAGGTGGCCGATGACATCAACGCCGATCGAGATGCGGTCAAGTCCTACCTCAAGTGCCTAGTCAATGGCGGCATTGTGGCCGAAGACGGCAAGGAGCCGGCACCGACCGGCGTCTTCCGTGTGAAACCAACCCATCGCAACCTAGTGAGCCTCTATCGCCTGGCGATCGATTGCGGTGTCGATGCACCACGGCTGCGCAAGGACGGCTCGCCATGTGTGCAGGGGCTACCGCGTGAGCAGATGTGGCGGACGATGCATATGATCCCCAGCTTTACGACGCGTGACCTCGCTGCCAGCGCCAGCACCGAGGCCGTGCCGGTCGATGAAGATGACGCGAAGAACTATATCGGCCATCTCTATCGCGCGGGATATCTCGACTTGGTGAAGTCAGCCAAGCCGGGCCACAAGCCTGGCACCGGAAACCTGGCCGTCTATCGTCTCGTCAAGAAGACCGGCCCGCGACCGCCTATGATCCAACGCCTGAAGACGGTGTTTGATCCTAACCTCGGTCAGATCGTTTGGCATGACGAGGTGGACGCATGAATGCCGCCGCCAAACTGAGCAGTGCCGACAAAACGCGCGCCGCCTGGGGTGACACCGCGCCGGATTGGATCATGATGCTGGCCGATGCCTGCGATCAATCCAGCCAGGCACAGGTTGCCAACCGGATCGGCAAGTCCAAATCGACGGTCAGCTTGGTGCTCGCCAATCAATATGGCGCCGGTTTAAACGCCATTGAACAGGCCGTGCGCGGCGTGCTCATGGCCGCCACCGTCGCTTGCCCGGTCATTGGGGACATTGCCCTCGATCAATGCCACCGCAACCAGAAGCAATCCAGCCAAGGCCTGGAGCGTGCGCTCTTCGGCCGGGCCTGTATCTCATGTCAGCACCGCAGGAGGAGCTAATCATGTTGGCATCCAGAAAATTGCGCGACATCCTGTTATGGATCTTGGATACCCACGCGGCCGGCATGGAAGAGCATGGCCGAGGCCTGACCTTTGAGGACACGAAACGCCTAATCCCGGCGATGATGGCCCTTTCCAATGACATCGAGCAATTGGAACGATGCGTCGTTCCCCACTTGCTGCGTGAGCTTGAAGTCAACACGGTGCGGGCGTTGACGGTCGTCGACGGCAACGTGTTGCGCCTGCCGAACCTCACCCGCCCGGCGGCACTGCCACCGAAAGGCGGCGTCGCATGAGCCGGCCGCCTTTCAAGATCGGTCAAGTGGTCGATGTCGTGATCGACAGTTCGACGAAACTGGCGAAGGTCGAAACCTATCGGATCGTCGGCGATCGCCAGATCCTGACCGTCCGCGACCATGACGGCCAGGCTGTCACACTCGTGGTCACCCTGCCGGCAACGGAAGGCGGCGACGCCCTAATTGTCGTGCCGCCGGTCGACGTCGCCTCGGCGCGGAACGTGGCGCTCACCATGCTGGCCGGCATCAACACGCGCCTGCCGGTTGCGGCCGAGGCCAATCTCTTGGCCGCTGCCGTCGTCGCGTTGACCGGAGGTGCGGCATGACGGAGGAAGTCACGCCGCGCCTCACGGCCGGCTTCATCATCCAGGAAGTGGCCAAAGCATACGGTGTCGAGGCCCGCATGCTGACCTCGCCGCGCCGCCACAAGGAATATGTGCGCCCGCGTCAGGTGGCGATGTGGCTGACGAAGCAATTGATCCCTGCCTATTCTATGCCGCAGATCGGTCGCGCCTTTGGCAACCGTGACCATACGACCGTGATGCACGCGCATCACCGGGTCGAGACGATGTCCGATCACGATCCCGATTTCTATGCGACCTTGATCGTCCTGCGAGACCGGATCGTCGAGGCCACCACGCCGGCGGCGGCGGATGTGGCAACGATCGAGCAGGAAGCCCGGCAACTCGCCCGCACGCTTTCCAAGGCCGCCATAGCCATTGCCCGCGCCCATCCGGCGTTGGCGATCCGCGCCTTTGGCCCGATCGCCAGGCGGTTCGGCCCCAACCTTCCAAATAAGGAGATCAAGTGATGATCCATCGTTTTATCAACTGGCTATTTCCACCGCGCCGGAAGGGCGTGCCGGTGCCGCACTTCGAGCGCCTGTATCTGGCTCAAAGCATCACCCGAATTTCTGACAAGAGGTAAGACATGGAAACGACGCAACAGAACAACGTCCCGGCCGGCTACTGGAAAGATGGAAAGAGTCGCCTCGTACCGGACGCCATGGTTCGGGCCATCGACAAGCTGGAGGACCAGCTCGTCCGCAAGATCCATATGCACGCGGATGAGCTGTCAAAGCAGATTGGCCGTTTCAAGGGCCATTGCTTCGACGATATCGGTGCCTTCATGGCGCTGCTCGCGGAGGAGTACAATGCCACCAAGGGAGGCGCTAAGGGCAACATGACGCTGACGTCATATGATGGCTGCCTCAAGGTCCAGTTGGCCGTGGCCGACAGCTTGAGCTTCGGTCCTTCACTGCAGACCGCCAAGGATCTGATCGACGAATGCATCGCCGAGTGGGCCGAAGGTGCTCGATCGGAAATCCGTATGTTGGTCGGCCAGGCCTTCCGCACGGATAAGGAAGGCAAGGTCAATCGCGAGGCCATGTTCATGTTGCGGCGCTGCGAGATCGCCGATCCTCGCTGGCAGCGAGCCATGGAAGCGATCACCGACAGCATCCGTATCATCGGCTCCAAGGAGTATTTCCGGTTCTATCGCCGCGAGACGCCGCAGTCCGGTTGGCAGGCGATCACCATCGACCTGGCAGCGGCGTGAGGTCGATCATGAAGACGACAATTAGCAGTATCTTCTGTCCGGTTATTGCCTCCGAGGCCCGCAAGATGGTCAACGACGGGTTGTTCAAAATGATCAGCGTCGCCGATTTCCCGCGTGGCGCGCCCCTGTATGACAGTCACAAGCGGCTCGCCTATTTCGCGATCGCGGGAACCGCTGCCGCCTTCGATTCCCTGGATGTGCGGGTCGCGGCCCGCGTCAAGGCGGCTGACAATGCCGAAGCGCGTCAGGCGCTTATCGGTGCCATGATGCCGATTCATTGAGAGCAGGCCATGACCGAGGAAACGACACATCCCGTCAGCGAACCGCCGGCCGATCGGCCGGCGGATGTCTATAGCTATGAGAAGTACGTTGCATTGGTCGATAGACTGCGGGGCGAGACGAAGGAAACACTGCTTCTCCACATCGCCTCGCAGATCTCTTGGCAGGCCCGCCTGCATAGCGCCCACGGAAATGGCACATTCGATGAAGGCGTTGAGCAAGAGTTTGAGCGAATTGTATCCCTCCGAAAAGAGGCGCTAGCGATTAGCCGCCACCGGCGGTTCGGGCTTCGCTACGCTCGGATCAAGGCCGGCATCTTCCCGAAGCCTCGGCGCAAGCGTCGCAAGGCCAAACGAAAGGTCGCATCATGATACCGCCGACTGTCGTCGCATCCCTGGATCTCGCTTGTTTCATGCAGGTAGTTATGGCCCGCAAATCGATCCTGTCCACCAACGAGCGGGACAAGGTCAGGCATTACGTCTTGCGCGGCCTGGCGGCGCTCAATGGCAACAGCCTGCCGGCCGGCGAAACGGTCGATCACGAAACCGCCTTCGCCGCCTTCGACGCTGTGTGTGGCGCGATCGTCGCTTGCGGTGTCAGCAATGCGGATCTGGCCGCGCACTTCAACCAGACGGCATTGCACCGCATCCATAACGGGAGCGTGAGATGACGGCCGACCGCTATCGCCGGGAAGAGATCGCCAAGATTAAGATTGGTCAGAAAGAGCTTGGCCTGGATGAGGAGACTTATCGAGACATGCTGTTTGCGCAGACCGGGAAGCGATCGGCGGCCGAGCTGCGGCCGCCACAGCGCCGCACGGTGCTCGACCACATGAAATCGCTCGGCGCATTCAAGGATCTGCCGCAAAAGAAAATCGCCCGCAGCGGCACCGCCCGCCTGATCCACGCCTTGTGGAAGGATCTGGCCGAGGCCGGCAAGCTGCGAGACAGCAGCAAGGAAGCCTTGCGTGCGTTCTGCTCCCATCGCATTCATCCCGGTCAAGACAACGTTACCCTCGATCCTGATCACCTGACGCCGGACCAATCCACTATGGTGATCGAGGCGTTGAAAGCCTGGTTAAAGAGAGGTTGAAATGTCGGAACTCGCCATCATGCGCGACTGGCCGTCCAGCCTGATCGAGATCGCCGAGGTCATCGGACCCGGTGCGACCTTGAACCTGGTCGACGCCTTCCGGGGGACCGATTACTGCTATATCCCGCATCAGGCCGGCCCCGAACATAAGATCGTCCAGGCCATCGGCCCCACCGCCGCCGCGAAATTGATCGAACGCTACCGAGGCGAGAAACTCTACCTCCCTGTCCTGGCCGTGACGCGGCACCGTAAGCGGCTGATTGCGACCGCCGAGGGTAAGACCAGCGAGGTCGCCGTCATGTTCGGCGTCTCGGCCCGGTGGGTACGCGAGGTACGTCAAGCCTCTAGACCAGACGACCGCCAAATAGATATGTTCCATCCCGACGAAGATCCGGCCGCCGATCAATAGGCGGCGTCTCCGGCGGTAGTGCCGGTGAACATTCCAGGCGAAGCCGCGCAACATCGCGCGTATGAATATTCGCCAACTCAAGAATTTTGTCATTCGCCCGACCCTGGACTATCTCGGCCAGGGCATGCCGGGTATCGCCAGCGATGCGGCCGTCGAGCTGCTGCTCGGCACGATGGCGCATGAGAGCCAGTTCGCGTATCTCGACCAGGTGACGGGGCCGGGGGATGACAAAATCGGCCCCGCCATCGGCTTTTATCAGATCGAGCCCGCCACGATGGGCGATCTCTTCAAGAACTACCTGAGCGCGCCCTCCCGTCGAGGCTTGTCCGACCGGGTGATGTCATTGCTCGCCGCGCGACCGGTGCCGAGAGACCAGCTCGCCACCAATCTCGCTTTTGCAACGGCCATCGCTCGCCTCATCTATCTGCGAAGCCCGGTGGTGCTGGCCACTGCTGGAGATATCGCTGGTCACGCTCGGGTCTGGAAGACGGTTTACAACACCGTCAAAGGCGCCGGGACAGAGTCTCAATTCATTTCCGATTATCAGCGCCTTGTGGCGCCAAACCTCTAGGAGACAATATGCTTCAGCATATCCTTCCCTGGATCGTGATGGCAGCTCTCTGCCTTATCGCGATCCTTGCTACACCGATCGCCGGCCGCCTACTGCCGGTGGCGTTACTTCCGATGCGGCAGTTTACCGCTAACGGTCTCTTCGTCCTGGCGACGGTCACCGCCATGCTGCTGGTTCCCGCCCTGGCTTTCGCGGATGACGGTACCGCATCCACCACGCTCATCAATTTCAACTCGGTCATCGAGTCCGTTATCGGGTTGGCGGCCGTGTCGCTTGCCGCGGCCGGTCATCTTGCCGTCAGTGCCTTGAAGGGCTTCCTCGAAAAGAAGACCGGCCTGGATCTCGACAGCGCGGTTCGAAGTTACCTCGATCCGGCGATCGACAAGGCTGTCGCCTACGGCCAGTTGAAGGTGACGCAGCTCGCCACCGATAAGGCGACGGTCGACGTTCATAACGAAACGGTCGCCCAAGCCGTCAACTATCTGCTGGCGCGTGTGCCGGAAGCCCTGGATCATTTCGGGATTGATGAAGCCAGCCTTAAACAGATGGTCGAAGCCCGCTTAGGTTCCTGGCTGGGTATCGTGGTCGACCCCACCAATCCCGCCGCGCCTGTCACGCCAGTTCCCGGCACGGTGACCACAGCCGACACGACGGCGCAGTAGGCGGCCGCCATGCCGGTCTGGCTTCTCAACGTCCTGGCATGGCTTGTCCAGACCCTTGCCGGCCCCACCGCAGCGCGTGAGGCCGGCAAGCAGGATGCCATGATCGAGCAACTCCGTGAGAGCAACAGGATCAAAGATGAACAGCTCAAGATCGCTGCGAAATCTCGCCCTGGCCGCGACGCTATTTTGCAGCGCATGCGCGACGGGCAGCTCTAACGCGCCGTCGACATCATGCCCGCCCTGGCCACAGGCCGGTCCGGACGTCGCCAACGAGATACAGAACCTGCCGGCCGACACCTACCCGCGTTTCTGGGAGTGGATGGGTCGCGTTTATCAATTTCAGGATCAGGCCGGCGCATCGTGACCGATGAGATTGACGAGGCGCAAGAGCGCCAACGTCTCGAAACAGAGGCGATCGTTCGACGCGTGAGTGAACGTGTAAGAACAACGGGCTGCCGCGACTGCGATGACTGCGGCGACGAAATCGAATCAGAGCGGCGCGCCGCATATCCGGCCGCGCGCCGATGCGTCAACTGTCAGCGCCGCCGCGAACGGAAGGTGCCTTGATGGAGTTGATGTCTGACTATGGCGGCTATGTGCTGCTGATATTGCAAGCGCTCCTGACCTGGGCCGGCTGGTCAATGCGCAAGGCGTTCGTAACCAAGGCGGAATTTACGAAGCTGCAGAACGATTACGGCACACAATTTGCCAATCTCCAGACCCAGCACAACGGGCTGGTCGCCCGCGTCGAAGGCATTGAGCGTGAAATGAAGCACATGCCGACCAAAGACGATTTGCACGATCTGCAGCTTGAGCTTGGCGAGGCGGTCGGTGAGATCAAACTCGCCCGCGCGGAGTACGGCAGCATCATGGGTCTGATGACTCGGATGGAGTCCGTTGTCACCCGCCATGAACAGATCTTCGTTGATGCCGCGAGGAACCGATGAGCGCAAGTAATGCCGACCTTGGCAGCGCATGGCTGCAACATCTCCGCATCGCCATCCTGCGATCAATGCTGGACCTGCCGGCCCGCAAGGCCCATGAGAGCCTTTTGGTTGATCTGGTTGCGGCCGTCGGCATCGCCGCCGATCGAGGCCAGGTGCGCGAGCAATTGACCTGGCTGCACGATCAGGGGCTTGTCATCGGCGAGATCAGCCATGGCGCACTCGTCGCCACATTGACCGAGCGCGGCGAATGGGTCGCGGAGGGCAAGCACGATCATGCCGGCGTCAAACGGCCGAATGTCACCGCCGGCGTCGCGCGTCAGGCGCTGGCGATCTCGCTCGATCAGTTGAAGCGCTGACATGGCGCATGGTCCCGAAATCGTCGCCAAAGTCCGCGCCGCCTATGTCTATGAGCGCCTGGGCCTGGAAGCGATCGCCGATCGAATGGAAGTCGGTATCGCCACGGTACGCCGCTGGAAGGCCAAGGCAGAGGCCGAGGGCGACGATTGGGAGCGCGCTAGGTCAGCCGCCCGCCTGTCGGGCGACGGCCATCAACTGCTGGCGCAGATGATCCTGGAAGACTACCTCACGCTGCACCAGGCGACCGTCGACGGTGTCAAGTCCGATGCCAACATCGCGCCTCTGGCCAAGGCCGAGATCCTGTCACGCCTTGCCGACGCCTTCACCAAGACCATGTCGGCCGTCGGCAAGGCGAGCCCGGAACTGTCTCGCCTCTCCATCGCGACCGACGTGCTGCAGCGTCTCGCGAAGTATGTGACACAATCCCACCCGGACCTGATCGAGGGCCTGCTTGAGGTGATCGAGCCCTTTGCCGCCGAGCTGGCCAAGGAATACGGCTGATGGCCGCGCGCGTCGCCAACAAGGTCACCGTATCCGAATTCAAGAAGTTCATCGCCGATACGGCGGCGGAGATGCGCCGCAAGATCGAGGCCGAGGTCACTGGCCTGGATGACAGCGTCGCCGCCATCGCTGATCGCCGGGCGAAGGTGCTGGCACTTGACGGTTTCGAATTCTTTTGTCGGACCTATTTTCCGCACTACCTGAAGTCGCCCACCGCCAGCAAACTACACCGGCATCTCTTCAAGCGGCTGCCGGAGATCGTCGAGACTTCCGAAGGCCAGAACGACGCCATCGCCGCGCCGCGCGGCGAAGCCAAGTCAACCTTTTGCTCCCAGCTATTCCCGCTCTGGTGCATTGCGCGGCGCAAGAAGCATTACATCATCGTCGGCATGGATGCCTTCGACCAGGCCGCCGTCATGGTTGAGGCAATCAAAGCAGAGCTTGAGGCCAATCCGCGGCTGGCGCTCGACTTCCCGGAGGTCTGCGGCCAAGGGCGTGTCTGGAAAGAAGGCGTCATCGTCACCAGAAACGGCATCAAGGTCGAAGGCGTTGGGTCAGGCAAGCGCCTTCGCGGCCGGCGCCACGGCCCACATCGGCCCGACCTCTTCGTGCTGGATGACATCGAGAATGACGAGAACGTCAAGTCCGGCGACCAGCGCGACAAGCTGGAAGGCTGGGTCGACAAGGCCGTCATGAATGTCGGTGCCGCAGATGGGACGCTTGACATCATCTATATCGGCACCATCCTGCACTATGACAGCGTGCTCTCCCGCAAGCTGCGCAATCCGATGTGGCGGGCCACCAAGTTTGCCTCGATCCGCCGTTGGCCGGATAACATGGACCTTTGGGAGAAGTGGGAAGAGATCGTCCGCAACTTCGGTAATACCGAGGCCGACAAGTTCTATGCCGCCAATCTTGCCGCCATGTTGAAAGGTGCCGAAGTGAGCTGGCCGGAGATCCGGCCGTTGGTCGCTCTCATGAAGCTCCGCGTCAAGATCGGTCCCGCCGCCTTCGACGCCGAACAGCAGAACGACCCGGTGAGCCAGGAAGACGCTCTCTTCGGCAGTCCCATCTTCTGGGTCGAAGTGCTTTCCGACTGGCTCTTCTTCGGTGTCTGCGATCCGAGCCTTGGCAAAAACAATCGCTCACGAGATCCCTCGGCCATCCTGGTCGGCGGCCTGATCCGGGAGACAGGTATTCTGGACGTGATTGAAGCCTCGATTAAACGCCGTTTACCGGACCGCATCATCGAAGACATCATCGGTTTCGAGGAAACCTATCGATGCCAGAAATGGGGCGTCGAGGCGGTTCAGTTCCAGGAATTCTTCCGGACCGAGCTGGTAAAGCGATCGGCGGCGCGCGGCATCCCGGTCCCGGCAATCCCGCTCATTCCGATCACCGACAAGAACCTGCGCATCGAGCGCATGCAGCCGCATGTGACCAACGGCCTCGTCCGCTTCCATGCCGATCAGACCACTTTGCTAGACCAGATGCGGCATTATCCCATGGTCGACCATGACGACGGCCTCGACGCTTTGGAGATGCTCCACAGCCTGGCTTTCGGCAGCGGTCCCGCCGCCGGCGTCACGATCGCCGCCGACCGCAGGTCGCCGG
>Ga0255336_101589_pt1 | contig 15360 bp, 9 predicted proteins | sample MeOH1_35cm_T3_17_FD_189102 | JGI IMG/M metagenome (GOLD analysis project Ga0255336, IMG submission 189102) | Sandy soil microbial communities from University of British Columbia, Vancouver, Canada - MeOH1_35cm_T3_179 | ecosystem: Engineered > Artificial ecosystem > Sand microcosm > Unclassified ...
ATGAAGGATCGTGCGATGCAGCGGCAGGCGCATCGTCAGCGACGCGCGCAAATACACGGGCCGCATCTGGCGAATCGCATTCATGGTGAACATCAAAATCGGAATCAGCCCGTGCATGACGCCGAACGCCACCTTTGCCGATAACCCAAGACCGAACACAAGCAGCACCAGCGGGTAAAGCGTCACCTTCGGCAGCGAGTAAAGATTCAGCAAAATCGGCTCGGCGACAATGCCCGATACCCGGTTCACGCCTAGCAGCACGCCCAACAGAATTCCCCCCGCGAGCGCAATAACGAGCGCGAGCCCAAGCGCTTTTGCCGTTTCGGTTGCGTTGGACCAGAAGGCTTGCGTGCCGAGCATATGCACCAGTTCCGTCAGCGTCGACCACGGCGAAGACAGCGAGCCGTCGCCAACCGTGAGATGCAGGACTTGCCAGCAAGCTACGATTACTATTGCAACGATCAAAGGGTCGAAGTAATTTTTCATGAGCGCTCCAGCAATGGCGTGGGGCCTGGTCAGCGCTGACGGCGGGACTGAAACCGGTGATCGATGCGATTCAGCACCATATTCACCACCGTCACCGCGATCAGGATGAGCAGCATCAACGAGTACATGTCGTCGTTCTGGAAGTTGTTGTAGGCGTAGCCGATCGCATACCCAACACCCGATCCAGACAAGATGAATTCCGATGCAATCACTCCGATAAAAGAATAAGCCACCGCCAGTTTCATTCCCGTGAAAAGATAGGGAAGCGCAGCGGGCAGTTTGATGAAGAAAGCTGAGCGCCAAGCAGGCAGGCGCATGACGAGCCCGCTTTTGTGCAGCGCGCGCGGAATCCGGTCGAGGCCGTCGAGCGTGGCTGTAATCATTGTCACGACGGCCAGCAACACCGCGATCGCGATGATCGGAAGCGGCCCCACCCCAAGCACCACGATGAACACGGGATAAAATATGAATGTTGGTACTGCGTAGTAGCTGGACAACAAAGGCTCGAGCGCCCGCCGCATTCGCGGCAGCGCATGAATAACCAAGCCGATGACAAACCCCAGCAGTGCTGAAACGATCGATGCCGCCACGATCTCCAGAAGGCTGATGCCAATGTCGTGATTAAACTTGCCTGCATGCAGCAGCTCGGCACCATGCGTCACCATCGTCGAAGGCGCGAGCAGCACGCTTGTGGGAATAACGCCCAGGCGGCATAGCAATTCGATCAGCACTATGAAGCTGATCACCACGGCCGCGCGCAGAATGCTCTCGATCTTCACATCAGACTCCCGGTAAATTTAGTGCGTGGCCGTTCCCATCACCTTCATCGATTCAACGCGTAGCTTCTCCCACAGTCGCGCATTCACTTCGCCAAAGCGCGGCGTCGAGACGATGCGGCTGTCTCGCGACCGGGCCCAACCCGTTTCGACGATGTCGATAAACAGCCCGGGGCGTGCCGACATCACGCCTACACGATCCGAGAGCATGGCGGCTTCGTCGAGCGCATGGGTAATCAGCAACACGGTGGCGGAAGTCTCGCGCCACAGACGCAACAGTTCATCCCCCATAAGCAGGCGTGTTTGCTGGTCGAGTGCGCCGAAAGGTTCGTCCAGCAGGATCAGGCGAGGTTGTGTGACCAGCGTGCGGGCGATGCAAACGCGCTGGCGCATGCCGCCCGAGAGTTGCGCCGGATACGCCCCGGCGAAATCCTTCAGCCCCATGAAACCCATCGCATAGTCGGTTCGGCGCTTGATCTCCGCGCCGTCCATTCCCGCCATGCGTAATCCGAATGAAATGTTGTCGTGCACGTTCAGCCACGGGAACGACGCATCCTCCTGAAAGACCACGCCCACCCCGTCGGGTACGCCCTTGACTGCGCGCCCTTCGAACATGACGCTTCCGCTGCTGGGTTCGGACAGACCCGCGAGCGCGTCGAGCAGCGTGGACTTGCCGCAACCCGAGGGTCCCACCACCGAGAAGAATTCGCCCTTCATCAGGGTCAGGTCAATCGGGCCCAGTGCATGAAAGAGTTCTTTGGATCCGTTCTTCTTGAAGTACCGCGTGACGCCGGTAAGCGTCGCGTGTGCCTCTTCTGGTTCCTGTGATGGCAATGCCTCCAGGATCTTGAGCGGCACAGGTCTATTCAGTACGGTCATAGCTTTCCTTTAGCCTTCAAATCTGCGGGAAGGAAACTCGTGTCTACCAGCTTGGACCAATCCACATCGCCATTGAGCTCGCCGATCAGCTTCAGACCGTCTGTCATGCGATCGAGTTCTGCGCGATCGAACTCGCCTTCGCTCCACATGCGCGACTTGATCATGTTGTCCACCGCCACCTTCGCCACTTCAGGCGTCAGCTTGAAACTTTCCTGCAGCAATGTTGCGGCGGCGGCAGGATCGGCGTAAGTCGCATCGACGCCCGCGCGTCGCCCGGCGATGATCGCGCGCAGGGTGTCCGGATGTTCCTTTGCAAACTCGCGGGTAGTGATGCCAACGGAGGTGGTCATCGGTTGGAGAACATCGCCGGCACGATAGACCGTGCGGTACTTAGTAGCGCGAATGATCGAGAGCGGTTCGATCAGAACAGCTCCCGACACGCCACCTTGTTCCAGCAACGTCAAGCCGTTTACATATCCGCCCGACGCAATCCGCGTGACCTTACCCGCATCGATTCCCTTCGACTTGAGCACCATCAGCAACAACATTTCGGACACACCTTTCGGTGATGTAATCGCAACCTTTTTTCCGGCGAGATCACCCACATTTTTTACGTCAGAGCTGGGCATGGTCACCATCGACGCCTCGGCGACGCTACGTGTGCCTGCGTTCACGATGACAAGGTCCAGGCCCTGGCGCTGTGCGGCAAGCGCCGCCGACACCGCGACTTCGCCGTATGGGGTTTTACTGGCGAGAATATTGCGAACGGTTGTGCCACCCCCGCCGGAGCTCAGGATGCCGGTGATGTCGACGCCTGCCTTCTTGAAAAGGCCATCGTGCATGGCGACCGCGTAGGGAAGACCGTACAAACTGCTGCCCCATTGAGTCACCGATATCTCGTCGGCGTGCGCGACGTTGAACCGTCCAGGAGCAGCGGCAAGAAGCAGTGACACACTAAGCAACGTGATCGCACGCACGATGAATGACTTCATAGGCTACTCCAGACCAGGATAAAGTGGATCAGTCGCTCGATCTTACACAGCCAAAAAGAGCGTACACGTCTTATTTCTAACTTTGATGCATGGAGTGTGCCAAGCGTTCTTTGATGGCACAAGAATTTGATATCGACTGCATAAGACCGTAATTAGTCGATATTCTTCGGTTTACTGAACTAAAAAACGACCCTATCAAGATGTTCGTAATGTGTTGGATAAGTAGCGTACACAACGTAATTCCTTTGCGGTGCCAGTCTCCCGACATTGGTGCAATGACGCATTAGAAAGCAGCACGACATTGTCAGGCGGTCGGCACCCATTCTTGCGATCGGTCTTCGTCTGAGCATCTCAGTCTCCAGCGACGCCGTGAGGTTGATCAGGAACGTCTCCTTCGATGACACCGCGCTTCGCCAGCTGGATGGCGAAGCGTCAAGCCCAAACGGCTCCATCGCCCTCCTCAGGTGCACCATGTCATATCATGTTCGCTCCTCGACGATAACCGCCCAACAGGCAGATCGACATGACCGACCGCAGCAACCCGCTGTTACAGGACTGGCAAACGCCCTACCAATTACCGCCCTTCGAGCAGATCCGGTGCGAACACTTCGCCCCCGCCTTCGCTGCGCTTTTCGAGCAGCATCTGGCGGAAATCAATGCATTAGCTGAAAATCCGGCGGCGCCGACATTCGACAACACTGCGGCCGCGTTCGATGCCGCCGGCGCCAGGCTGGATCGTGTACGGCTGACCTTTGAAAACCTGTGTGCTTCCGAGTCGCCGCCCGCCCTGCAGGCTGTGGAGCGCGAAATGGCGCCGTTGCTGGCGGCGCACGACAGCAAGGTCGCGATGCACGCCGGCTTCTTTGCCAGGCTCGATACCGTTCACGAGCAAACTGCCACGCTGGATCTGAGCGAAGAGCAGCACCGTCTGCTGCAACGCCTGCATACCGATTTCGTCCGCGCGGGCGGCACGCTGCAAGGGGTTGCACGTGAGCGTTTCGCGGCCATCGCCACGCGGCTCGCCGATCTGCAGACGCAGTTCGCGCAGAACATACTCGCCGACGAATCGACTTACCAGTTGCCGTTGAAGACCGAAGCGGACTTGGCCAGCCTACCCGATTCCCTGCGCCAGGCAGCACGCAGTGCCGCCAAGGAGCGCGGTGTGGACGGCTACGTGATCACGCTCTCGCGTTCGCTCGTGCAGCCGTTCCTCACCTGCTCGACCCGCCGTGATCTGCGTGAGACCGCATGGCGCGCCTGGACCACGCGTGGAGAAACCCCGGCGCGCGACAACCGGCCGCTGGCTCGCGAGATACTTCTGCTGCGGCAGGAACAGGCACGATTGCTCGGCTACGACAACTTCGCCGATTACGCGCTTTCCGATCGCATGGCCGGTAAAGCCTCCGCTGTCTTTGAGCTGCTTGGTCAGGTTTGGGAGCCAGCGAAGGCCAGTGTCGAACAGGAGCGGCAGGCCCTGGTCCAACAGGCCGCCGCGCTCGGCGAGCCCACTGACATAGAGCCGTGGGACTGGTATCACCTGGCCGAGAAAGTACGCGGCGCACGCTACGCACTCGACGATGCTCAAGTGAAACCGTACTTCAGCCTGGACGCGATGCTTGCCGCCATGTTCGATTGCGCGGGACGCCTGTTCGGCGTGCAGTTCGTCGAGCAAACCGGCGTACCGCTGTATCACCCGGACGTGCGTTTGTGGGAAGTGCGCCGCGGCGATGAACGGGTGGGCATCTTTCTCGGCGACAACTATGCCCGGCCCAACAAGCAGGGTGGCGCCTGGATGCATATTTATCGCAGGCAAACGCGCAATGGCGGCAAGGTGATGCCGGTCGTGGTGAACAACAATAATTTCGCCCGCGTCGACGACGGCCCGACGCTACTCAGCTTCGACGACGTGCGCACGCTGTTTCACGAATTTGGCCATGGACTGCACGGCTTGCTCTCCGACGTAAACTACGGCCGTCTGTCGGGTACCAACGTTCCACAAGACTATGTGGAACTTCCTTCGCAACTGATGGAGAACTGGGCCACGGTGCCGGAAGTGCTGGCGAAGCACGCGCGTCATGTGACAACGGGCGAGCCGATCCCGGCCGCGTTGATAGAGCGCATCAGGGCAGCGCAGACTTTCAACCAGGGGTTCGAGACGGTTGCTTATACATCGTCAGCTCTGATCGATATGGCGTTGCATCTGCGGAACGATCCTGCCGGTATCGACATCGCCCGGCTTGAGGCGGACGAGCGCGAGCGTATCGGCGTGCCGCGGGAGGTCGGCATGCGCCACCGGTTGCCGCACTTTGGCCATATCTTTAGCGGCGCATATTATGCGGCCGGCTATTACGTCTATATGTGGGCCGAGGTCCTGGAGGCTGAAGCGTTCGACGCATTCGAAGAAGCCGGCAACGCATTCGATCCCACGCTAGCCGACAAGCTGCAACGCTACGTTTACAGCGCAGGCGACAGCCGCGAACAGCGCGCCGCGTTCCGCGCTTTTCGCGGTCGTGATCCGCGAACCGAACCGATGTTACGCAAACGGGGTTTGCTGCGGGGTGAGTAAGCCGGCCTGAATGACCGGTTTCGCGAGCAGCTTCGAACTGAAGACCTGCGCCCCCGGCCGGCAGAGTGGGTCGTGACAGGCAACAGCCGACCAGTTACGGCTGGTCGCGATCTCCAGAAACCCGGAGACCAGTCACCTCCGGTCATACGAGGTACTGGCCCGAGCCATCGCTGCACTTCCGTACCGGGCGCCCTGACGGCTTATAACGTAATAATAGAGACTCGTCCTTAGAGAACAATATCGAACCAGGGAGACACTCGTGAACCGCCGCTATGTCACAGCAGATGTATTCACAGACGAAAAATTCAAAGGCAATCCAGTCGCTGTCGTGTTGGATGCCGATGGCCTGTCAACGAACCAGATGCAGGCAATCGCGGCCGAATTCGCGTATAGCGAAACGACCTTTGTCTTGCCTCCCCGCGACGCTGCTCACACTGCCTGGGTGAGAATCTTCACGCCGAGCCGCGAAATTCCGTTCGCCGGACATCCGAACATCGGCACGGCGTTCGTGCTGGCTGCAAGAGCGGAATCGAGTCAGACGCCGCTGCCGGATCAACTCGTGTTCGAGGAGGCCGCCGGCCTGGTTCCAGTCACCCAACTGAAAGAGGAAGGGCGTTTGGTCGGAGCGGAACTCATTGCGCCGGAGCCATTGGCTCGACTGTCTCAGGTACCACAAGACCGCGTAGCGGCTTGTCTTTCCCTCGATTCCACCGACATTCTGGTCGACGCTCACGCGCCACAGGTGGCCTCTGTCGGCCTCCCGTTCCTCCTCGTTGAACTTGCGTCTCGAGATGCACTGCGCAGGTGTACGCCGAACCTCGTCGCCTACAAAGGCTTGCTGCCGATTGACGGGGCCGTGTCCATCTATGCCTATACGCGCGATGTCGGCCCGGCCGTGACGGGCGCCGACTGCGAATTGCAAGCACGTATGTTCACGCCGCGCATGACGGAAGACCCAGCGACGGGTAGCGCGACCGCCGCCGCCGCAGCGCTTCTAGCCCAGGTTCGGGGCCAGTCGGAACTTGTGTTGCGCGTTGGTCAAGGCGTGGACATGGGTCGCCCGAGCGTCTTGATTGCCAGCGTGGACACATACAACGGCAAGCCAAGGGTCCGCATTGGCGGCAAATGTGTCAGCGTCATGGAAGGCTCGTTTCGGCTCGATGCTGAGTCCTGAGGCTGTCTCTCAAGTTGCTTTGCATCGGGGAAAAGACGTCGCGTAGCGCAGAAGGCACGAAGCTCCACGCTGAGCTCTTTCGGATGTCCAACACGAGAAGTGGTGAATGCGCCCAGGAGCAGCAGGGACTAAAAACTTCGGAGACCTGCGATAAACGCCGGGCCAATAACGCCATAGCCATGAACAATAGGTATCCTGATTTCTACTTTGAGTGGCTTTGGGAAATGAAATGTAAAGCGCGCCAGGACTCCGTCGAGTGACGCAGAGTCCTGTTTGAGGAGTTCGAGAATCAACGACCGCGCACAACTCAATGCCGATGATGCATCCACCAATGCCGGGCGTGATCAGCCGTGTGGCCGCGTCTTTGAGCGGGCCAATGTGACTCGTGAATTAACAAGATAACGGCGACCAGGGCCAAGCCGCCAAGGCCGACAAGCACGTTGAGAAGATCAATCGCGGAACTGTGCAAAGTTAATCGCGACGCGGCTCCAACAAGGTCCATCACCGTATTGACAAACTGCTCCATGATGCCCTCCCGCGTCCGCTGCAATTACATCTATATGATAGGTAAACAGAGGCTTAAGAGTAAGCGGCTTAACATCGATTTTTCGCCTTTTCCAGCGACGAATCCAGCGTTTTGATCAGGCGCGGCAGCATTCATCTCAGCGTACAAACCCCAACCAATACAACCCGGCGTTCAGGACGCCGTGCATTCGTAAGCAGATAGGCGCCACGAATGAATCGACCGTGCTAGGCTATGCAAAAATTTTAGTCGGCTTCAGTCAGCATTAGCGCTACCCGTACCGAATAGAGCAAAAAGGAATATCGGAAATACAGGTTGTTTGACTATGCGCGCCCGCTAGCCCGTCGAGGCTGAACGCAGGCGACCAAGGTGGATCGATGAAGGTGAATCGATGATTGACGATGATCAACGTTAAGCGGCCTATCCTGCAACTGCGGCTGTACGTCGCATTTTGCGGCTGTGCAGCATTGGCCGGTTGCATGGTCGGACCGGATTATCGAACGCCCCCGGCGCCGCCTGCCGACACCACCTATACCGCTGCCCCGCTGCCCGAGCAGACAGCCTCCGCGCCAGGCGCCGCCGGTTTGCCGCAACGCTTTGCTCCGGGCCAGGACATTCCCGCAGAATGGTGGGCGCTCTTTCATTGCGAACCGCTCGATGCACTGATTCGCCAGGCACTCACCAACAGCCCGAACATCGTCGCCGCGCAAGCAGCATTGCGGCAAGCTCGCGAGAATTTCTCCGCTCAAGCCGGCGGCACCCTGCTTCCGAGCGTCGATGCGCAACTTGGCGCTACCCGCGAAAAGCTGAACGGCATTGCGTTCGGACAGCCGGGAGTCAGCGAGGAATTCAATCTCTACAACGCCTCGGTGAACGTGTCGTACAAGCTCGACATCTTCGGCGGCGCGCGGCGCGAACTTGAGGCGCTGCATGCGCAAATCGATTACCAAAACTACCAGCTCCAGGCGGCCTATCTCGCGCTGACTGCGAACATTGTCACCGCGGCGGTCAAGGAAGCGTCGTTGCGTGCGCAGATCGAAGCCACGGAGCGTATTGCCACGGACGAAGGCGACCAGCTCAGCGTCCTCGGCCAGCAGTTCGATCTGGGCGGCGTGAGCCGCACAGCCGTGCTCGCGCAACAAACGCTCTTAGCGCAGACCCGCGCGACGCTGCCGCCGCTGCGCCAGTCACTCGATCAGGTAAGGCATCAACTCGCCGTGCTGGCCGGCATGCTGCCCAGCGACCCGACGCTGCCCGAATTCCGGCTCGACATGTTTTCGTTGCCCGAGACGCTGCCTGTAAGCCTGCCTTCAACACTCGTCAGGCAACGGCCCGACGTCCTCGCTGCGGACGCGGTACTGCATCAGGCGAGCGCGCAAATAGGCGTGGCGACCGCCGCGATGTATCCGCAGATCACGCTCTCCGCCAGCTACGGCGCAGAGGCGCTGGCACCCTCGCAAGTATTCAAGCCCGGCAGCACGATATGGAGCCTCGGCGCGGGCCTGCTGCAACCGGTCTTCCACGGCGGACAGTTGAGCGCGCAGAAACGCGCGGCCGAGGCGGCCTACGAGCAGGCCGGCGCGCAGTATCGCGAAACGGTGCTGCTGGCGTTCCAGAACGTGGCGGACTCGCTGCGCGCGCTCGATCACGATGCGACCGGCCTGAGAGCGCAGACAGACGCGTGGCGCGCCGCCAGCGACTCGCTGGACCTGACGCGCGGGCAATATCGCGTGGGCGGCGTGAGCTACCTGTCGCTGCTCGATGCGCAGCGCCAGTACCAACAAACAGTGACGAGTCTCGCGCAGGCCCAGGCGTCCCGCTATGCCGATACCGCCGCCCTCTTTCAGGCGCTCGGCGGCGGCTGGTGGAACGCGCCGCCCAGCGCGCCACCGCCACACTGAAACTGCAAGCAACACACGCTGTCAGCAAACCAACGTTCGGCACTTTGCCCCTGCCGTTCAAGGACATGACGATGATCGAAAAACGACGGATGGCCAAGCGAATGGTGATCATGCTGATCTGCGTCGGCCTGCTGCTGGCCGCGCTGGTTGGCTTCAACCTGTTCAAGGCGCATATGTTCGCCAAGTTCATGGCGGGCAACGCCGCGCCACCGGCCACCGTATCGGCCGCGGTCGCAGGCTACCAGTCATGGCAACCTCAGCTTGCCGCGGTCGGCAGCCTGCGTGCCGTTCGCGGCGTCGATGTCACCACTGAAGTCGCCGGTCTCGTGCGCGAGATCGCATTCAGCTCGGGCCAGGAAGCGAAAGCCGGACAAGTCCTCGTCAGGCTCAACGCCGACACCGACGTGGCGCTGCTCCATTCGTTACAGGCAGCGGCAGACCTCGCTCAGACGGTCTATCAGCGCGATAAAGCCCAGTACGACATCAAGGCGATCGCCAAGGCGCAGCTCGACGCGGACGCCGCTGACTTGAAAGGCAAGCAGGCCCAAGTCGTGGGACAAGCCGCGCTCGTCGAAAAGAAGACCATCCGCGCACCGTTTGCGGGGCGCCTTGGCATCACCACGATCAATCCGGGGCAATACATCAACCCGGGTGACGCGATCGTGACGCTGCAAGCTATCGACCCTATCTATGCCGACTTTACGTTGCCGCAACAACAACTCGGCCAGCTCGCGATCGGCCAGATTGTCGCGGTCGATACCAATGCATACAGCGGACAAACCTTCGCGGGCAAGGTCCTGTCGATCAATCCGAAAGTCGATAGCGCCACGCGCAACGTACAGGTGGAAGCCACCGTGGACAACCGTGAGCGCAAGCTGCTGCCGGGCATGTATGCCAACGTGAAGATCGACGCGGGTACCGAACAGCGCTATCTGACACTGCCGCAGACAGCCATCACCTACAACCCCTATGGGGCCACCGTGTTCCTCGTCAAACCCGGCACGCAGCCGAACGCGCAAGGCAAGACGCTGCCGGTCGCCCAACAGGTGTTTGTCACGCCCGGTCCTACACGCGGGGATCAGGTCGCCATCCTGAAGGGCGTCGATGCGGGCACACAAGTAGTGACCAGCGGCCAGTTGAAGCTCAAGAACGGGACGCCGCTTGTCATCGATAATCGGGTGCAGCCGGCCGACAGCCCGAACCCGACGCCTCAGGAACAATAAAGAGACCGCGCGATGAAATTCACCGATCTCTTCATCCAGCGGCCAGTGCTCGCGTCGGTCGTGAGCCTGCTGATCCTCGTGCTTGGACTGCGCTCGCTGGCGAGTTTGAAAGTCAGCGAATATCCGCAGACCGAAAACGCCGTCGTGACCATCAGCACCGCTTACTACGGCGCGAACGCCGACACTATCGCGGGGTTCATCACGCAGCCGCTTGAAGCGGCGGTCGCGCAGGCGCAGGGTATCGATTACTTGTCGTCAACAAGCAGCACCGGTGTCTCGACCATCACTGCAACACTGCGCCTGAACTACGACGCCAATCGCGCGCTGACCGAAATCAATACGCAGATCGCGTCGGTGCGCAACCAGTTGCCGCCACAAGCCCAGCAGCCGGTCCTGACGGTCCAGACGGGACAGACCACCGACGCGATGTACATGGGCTTCTACAGCAACGTGCTGCCGAGCAACAACGTCACCGACTATCTGCTGCGTGTCGTCAAACCCAAGCTCGATTCGATCGAAGGCGTGCAGACGGCCGAGATCCTCGGCGGGCGGCAGTTCGCGATGCGCGCTTGGCTCGATTCAACTCGCCTGGCGGCACACGGCGTGACGGCCGCCGATGTTTACACGGCGCTCGGCAACAACAACTATCTTGCGACGCTCGGCACGACCAAGGGGCAGATGGTCAGCGTCGACCTGAACGCGGGCACGGACCTGCATACCGTCGATGACTTCAAGCAACTCGTCGTCAAGCAGAAGAACGGCTCGATCGTGCGGCTGGAAGATGTCTCGAACGTCGTGCTCGGCGCCGACAGCTACGACTTCAACGTCGCGTTCAGCGGCAAGCGCTCGGTGTTTATCGGCATCAAGGTCGCGCCGGATGCGAACATCCTGGATGTAGCCAAGCGCGTGCGGCGGCTTTTTCCCTCGCTGCAGCAGCAGTTCCCGATCGGCATGACGGGCGATATCGTGTACGACGCTACGGACTTCGTGAACACGGCTATTGTTGAAGTGATCAAGACGCTGGTTGAAGCGCTGCTGATTGTCACCGCTGTGATCTTCCTGTTCCTCGGCAGCTTCCGCGCGGTCATCGTGCCCGTGATCGCGATGCCGTTGTCGCTCATCGGCACGTTCTTCGTGATGCAGTTGCTTGGGTATTCGATCAACCTGCTGACCCTGCTCGCGCTCGTGCTCGCAATCGGGCTGGTGGTGGACGATGCGATCATCGTCGTCGAAAACGTCGATCGGCACATGAAGCATGAAGGCAAGACGCCCTTCGAAGCCGCGTTGATCGCCGCGCGCGAACTGGGCGGCCCGATTCTCGCGATGACCGTCGTGCTCATCGCGGTATACGTGCCGATCGGTTTCCAGGGTGGCCTGACAGGCGCCCTCTTCACCGAGTTCGCATTCTCGCTTGCCGGCGCGGTGACGGTATCCGGCGTGATCGCCCTGACCTTGTCGCCAATGATGTGCTCGCGCTTTTTCCGCGCGGAGCAAGAGTCCGGGCGCTTCACGCAGTTCATCGACCGTCAGTTCGACCGCCTTCATCGCGGGTATGGGCGGCTGTTGCATGCAACGCTCGATACCTGGCCCGTGTTCGTCGTGATGGGCGCGTTGCTGCTCTGCGGCGCGGTCTACCTGTTCATGACGTCCAAATCAGAGCTTGCGCCGCAGGAGGACCAGGGAATCGTGCTGTCGCAGATCCAGGGGCCGCCAAACGCGACCATCCAGCAGATGCAGATGTATGCGGACCAGGTGTTCGAGATATCGAAGGCACTGCCCGAATACTCGCAGATGTTCCAGTTGACCGGCGCGCCGACACTTAATCAGGGGATCGGTGGGGTGCTGTTCAAGACGTGGGATCAGCGCAGCAAGGGCGCGACCGCGTTGCAGCAGGAATTGCAGCAGAAGTGGAATCAGATCGCCGGAGCACGCGTGGCGGCGTTCCAGTTTCCGCCGTTACCCGGCTCGCAGGGTTTGCCGGTGCAATTCGTGATCAGCACGACCGAGCCGTTCGAGAATCTCAACGAAGTCTCGCAGGCGGTCCTGCAAAAAGCGCGAGCGAGCGGGATGTTTTTCTTCGTCGACAGTGATCTCAAACTCGACAAGCCCGAAGCTTTGCTCGTGGTCGATCGTGACAAGGTGGCGTCGCTCGGGCTCTCGCAAAGCGATGTCGGGCAGGCGCTTGGGGCGGCGCTCGGGGGCGGCTATGTCAACTACTTCGCGATCTCGGGACGCTCGTACAAGGTCATTCCGCAGGTGTTGCAGACGGACCGGCTGAATCCATCGCAGGTGCTCGATTATTACTTGCGTACGCCCGACGGCAGTGTCATTCCGGCGGCCACCGTTGCGCATATCCAGCACAACGTCGTGCCGGAATCGATCAACCACTTCCAGCAACTCAACTCGGCAACGATCTCGGGCGTGATCGTGCCGGGCGTGTCGCAAGGCGAGGTGCTCGATTTCCTGCGCACGGCGACCGCACAGGTTGCACCGGCGGGATATTCAGCGGATTACTCGGGGCAGTCCCGGCAGTTCGTGCAGGAATCGGGCGGTTTTGTCCTGACGCTGCTGTTCGCGACGATCATCGTGTTCCTGGCGCTGGCGGCGCAATTCGAGAGTTTCCGCGATCCCGTCGTGATCCTGATCTCCGTGCCGATGGCGCTCTTCGGTGCGCTTGTTTTCATCAACATCGGGTTGACGTCGCTGAATATCTATACGCAGGTCGGGCTTGTCACGTTGATGGGGCTCGTCAGCAAGCACGGCATTCTGATCGTACAGTTCGCGAATGAATTGCAGCGCGCCGGCAAGTCAAAACGCGAAGCGCTGGAGGAAGCGGCCGGCGTGCGGCTACGGCCGATCCTGATGACGACCGCGGCGATGGTGCTTGGCGTCGTGCCGCTCGTGATCGCGTCCGGGGCCGGTGCGGCGGGCCGCAACGCAATGGGACTCGTGATCTTCACGGGGCTGTCAATTGGCACGCTGTTCACGTTGTTCGTCGTGCCCGCGATGTATATGTTTTTGGCGGCGGATCATCATCGCGAAGCGTCAACCGACGTTGTAGCTTCGGAATGAAGACATTGAACCTAGTCGATCAATGGGCGACCGACCGATATCCACTGCTCCAGTTCCCTCAGCCTGAAGCGATAACGGGCAAAGTTGTGTTCGCCGAGCCGTGAAATGTCCCCTCTCACGATCTCGGCAAGACGAGCCGCTTCATCATCGCGAAGCTTGAACTCCGCTATCACGGCACCCAGAGCTTCCCGGTCCCGCACGATCCGCGAGACCACCTCATTGATGCTTTCGCGGTGTCTTGCGCGGAACGGATCCGACACTCCCGCGGCGTCGATCTGCACTGCATACTTCGCAATCGACCGGCGATAAGTCCACGCAAAGAGATCAGCCGCAATACTCGTGTCGAGCCGCTCGTAGACACCGATCTTTGCGCGGGCGTAGTCTTCGTCACCTACATCGAGAAAGCTGAGCGGCGCGCAGTTGTACAGCAGCAGCGGGACGTTTGCGCTGAGGCGGCTAGTCCGCTTGTTGCCGTCCTCGAAAGGCTGGAGGTAAGCCAGGTTCACCCAAAGAAAGAACGCTGCTTCGACCGGATTTTTGATGTGACGCGCCTTCTCGGTAATCTGCTCCAGCATTTCACCAAGCAGGGAGGGCACGTGAGACGGGATATAAACGGTATTGCTTATATTCACGACTCTTTCGCGGATTGAGCCCAGTGCGTTCTCGTCATTGAGCAAGCCTTGCATCAGCAGCGTGTGCAGGTTGCGGATGACCATCGTGGTCAATCCATACGAGGGCACGTCGTCGATCAGGAATTCGATCGCCCGCTTATGGTTGAGCAACATGGTCGCGTCTTTATCGGCTGGATCTGCGGTCCCGGCATCGAACAGGACCTCGGTGTCGAGCCTCGAATATCGATTACCCTCGAGCCGCGATGAGGAGAAAGACAGATCGATCAGCAACGGCTCGATGACCTTGCGCGCGTACGTACCGGCGGGCTGCTGACCCGGCGATCTTCCTTCGTTATACAGATCATTTGCGAGCGCTTCGGGAAGAAGAAAACTCTGATTGGGCACGTAGTCGTCAACGAAACGCCGTTGATAGCTGACTGGTTGTCGCGCACCCAGAGGGACGTTCAGTTCGGCGATGAGCGCGGCAGCAGCCCCGGACCACGCCGGCGAAACCGTGAGTTTTGCCGGCGCCGGGCTTGAAATTACGGCCTGGCTCGCGAGTTCGACCTTGCGTCCCAACAACTTGTATCGGGCCGACGCAGTGGCTCCAACCCGCTCGATCTTGCCGTCGCTAATGAGTTTGTCCAGATACCGCAGGACTGTTGCTGGCGGAGCGCCAATCGCCTCGGCAATCTCGTTGCGCGACAAGCGGTCCTGCCCTGCATCGGCGCGTTTCGCGAGGAATTCGGGTATGGCGTTGTACAGCTCGCGTCTTGCCATGGTGGTGAGCTCAAAAGAACAAAAAATGATCTAAGAATGATTCTCGGATCAATCTTAGATCAGAATTTGATTCGATGGGCCTATTTTGAGGCAAGAATGATTCAAGAATGAGGCGATTGATCTAGAATTGAGGCGAAGGCGATCGCGATTGCTTCCGGTTGGGTCGAAAATCGCCGTCTTCACCAGTGGGCGACCTTCGGCAACTGCCACCCATACGTGACGGAAGTCACCCGCAAGGTGAAACAGGCAAAGCCGCTCAAGAGCGCGGCCGCCATGGGTGAAAGGCCGAACCGGCGGCCGACGACCAGCACGACCCCTCCCGCGAAGGCAGCGCTCGCATAGATATCGGCGACCAATACCATGGGTACGCGAGCCAG
>Ga0255336_101591_pt1 | contig 15342 bp, 13 predicted proteins | sample MeOH1_35cm_T3_17_FD_189102 | JGI IMG/M metagenome (GOLD analysis project Ga0255336, IMG submission 189102) | Sandy soil microbial communities from University of British Columbia, Vancouver, Canada - MeOH1_35cm_T3_179 | ecosystem: Engineered > Artificial ecosystem > Sand microcosm > Unclassified ...
CCTTGTTGACGGCGGGATCCAGCAGATAGTTGATCAGGGCATAGGCGCCGGGCTGGTTGGGTGCTTCCTTCGGAATGGCGTAGAAATCCGACCAGATCTCACCACCTTCCTTGCCGATCACATAGATAATTTCCGGCATGTCGCGATGCAGCTGGTTGGCGTCGCCCGTCCAGGCCACAGTCAGCCAGGCATCGCCGCTGCGCATCGAGGGCTGGTAGTCGCTGTTGATGGCGAAGAGATGCGGCTTGGCATCGAGCAGCAGCTTCTCCGCCTCGGCCAGCTCCTTCTCGTCCAGCGAATTGAAGGAATGACCATAATATTTGAGCGCGTTGCCGATGGTCGTCAGCTGATAGTCATGCACCATGGCGCGGCCGGTATATTTGCCGCGGGCGAGATCCCAGAAATCCTTCCAGGAGGTCATGGTCTCGGCGACATGCTTGGTATTGACGCTATAGCCCGTGGTACCCCAATCCTTGTGCACGGCATAGACCTTGCCATTGACGCTGCCGGGCTGGGTGAAGCGCTGATCGGTGTAGTTCTGCGGCTGGTAGTTCGGGATCTGGCTGAGATCGAGGGGGACGATGAGGTCTTCCTTGACGTAGTTCTCGATCGTGTAATTGGTCGGCACGAAGACGTCCCAGCCGGTGCCGCCGGCCTTCAGCTTGGCGAACATTTCCTCGTTCGAACCGAAGACCGTCATTTCCACCTTGGCCCCGGTGGTGGCGCCAAATTTATCGAGATTGGCCTGGCTGTGATAATTCGGCCAGGTCGTCAGGCTGACCTTGTCGCCGATCGAGCCGGCGAAGGCCTTGCGTGCACCATAGACACCGGGCATCGCACCGGCCAGCACCGCCATCGCCGTACCAAGGCCGGTGACGCCGAGAAAATGCCGGCGTGAAACCGAGCCTTTTTCATAGCGGCGCAGTTGCTTGATGAATTCTTTTTGTTGATCCATCTCTTCCTCCCAGGATTGCGACGATCATCATTGAAATGTCGGGCAGGTCGTCGCGCCCCGCCTCTTTTCCTCGTTATTTCTCGCTCAGGACAAGGGCGCGCTCCGGGCTCCAGCCGAGATCGACGGCATCGCCCGGCTGCAGGCCCATCGCCGCGACCGAAGCTTTCGGCAGCCGCACCAGCAGATTGCCGAAGTTTCGCGCCTCGATACTGAATTCGGTATGGTCGCCGAGATAGATGCGATTGCGGATGATACCGCTGTCCCGCACAGGCAAACCGGCCGGCGCCGCCGCACCACGCACCCACAAGTCGATCACTTCTGGCCGAACGGCGATGGTGGCGGTCTCGTCCTTGCCGGGGCGATGGCCGAGCGCGCTGTAGGGCGCATTGACGGCAACGCCCTGCCCCGTCAGCAAGGTCGCCGCATGCCCGTCGACGGCAGTGACTGTCCCGGCAATGAAATTGGATTCGCCGACGAAATCCGCCACATAGCGATTGACCGGCGCATCATAGAGTTCCTGCGGCGAACCGAATTGCACGATGCGGCCCTCGCGCATGATGCCGATTGTATCCGACATGCTGAGCGCTTCTTCCTGGTCATGGGTGACGAGGACGAAGGTGATGCCGACCTCGCGCTGCAGATTCTGCAATTCCATCTGCATCTCGCGCCGCAGCTTGCGGTCGAGCGCCGCCAAGGGCTCATCCAGCAGCAAGACGGTCGGACGGTTGATCAAGGCGCGGGCCAAGGCGACGCGCTGCTGCTGCCCGCCGGAGAGTTCCCAGATGTGCCGCTTTGCAAGATGCGGCAGGCGCACGAGTTCCAGCGCTTCCGCCACGCGCCGATCGATCTCCCCGGCACCCGGCCGTGGTCGCAACTGGCGCAGGCCATACCCGACATTGCCGGCGACATCCATATGCGGGAACAAGGCATATTGCTGGAAGACCATGTTGACGGGCCGTCGATATGCCGGGATGCCCATCATCGGTTTACCGGCAATCTCGACCCGCCCCTCGCTCGGCTGCTCGAAGCCCGCAATCAGGCGCAAGGACGTGGTCTTGCCACAGCCCGAGGGCCCTAGAAAGGAATGGAATGAACCGCGCTTGATCGCGAAGGAGACGTCGTCGACGGCAGCCAACGCGCCGAAGCGCTTGCTGACATGATCAAATACGATATCGTTGGCAGCAGCGGACGATGTGTCGATCGCCATTGCGGTCTTTACTCCCCCATCCATCGGGCGCCGCCTCCCATGCGTCGTTCCCTTGGCAGTCGAGGCGGCTGTTGACAGACCTGCCTCTTTCTCATTTCCTCTATTCTCTACATAAAGCGGGATTCGGGAGATATATCCCTACAGGGGTATTTTGCAGAAGATGGCGCCTCTTGGAACTAAAATCGACGCCGCGCCAAAGGCACAGCAGGCGCAATCACCGCAGGTACCATCTCAACCGGGGCGGCGACGGGCTGCCGCCCTCGCCGAGAGACATTGGCATCGTTATCTGGCGGCGCTGATCGACACTGTCGGCCATGCGAACTTCACCGGCGCCTTGGTCAATGCTCTGTCGCATGTGGTGTTCTTCGACCATATGGTGATTTTCAGTTATCAGGGCGATCGCCGCCCCTATTGCGTCTTCGATACCTTTACGCCGGAACAACGCTGGATCTTCGTCTCGCTCTACGAGGACGGCCCCTATCTGCTGGATCCGTTTTTCCAGGCGAGCCGCAGCGGCATCAAGCCCGGTCTCTACCGCATGCGCCAGTTCGCGCCGGACCGGTTCTATCAGAGCGAATATTTCCGCTCCTATTACATCAAGACGGGATTGGCGGAAGAAGTCGGGTTCTTCTTTCCCCTGAAGAGCGGCGAAACAGTTGTCCTCTCGCTGATGCGCGCGGAAGCCAGCAGTGCCTTCAGCGACCATGATATCGGCCGGCTGCAGATCATCGAACCGGTGATCCGCGCCATCTGCCAACAGCATTGGCCGGAATCCGGCTGCGATCAGATCGTCCCGAAGCCGAGTGACACGGCACCGCTCGATCTCGATCAGGTTGTGACCAGGATCTTCCAGAGCCTTGGCCCTGCCAGCCTGACGCAACGGGAATGCGAAATCACCAGCCTGGTGCTGCAGGGGCATTCATCGGAATCGATCGGCCAGCAGCTCAATATCTCGCGCGGTACGGTGAAGATCCATCGCAAGAATGCCTATCGCAAGCTCGGCATCACCTCGCAATCGCAGCTCTTCTCGCTGTTCCTTACGGCCTTTCGCCGCTTCTGACCGGCACAAGAAAAGCGCCCCGGCAGCCGCTGCTACTGGGGCGCGTTTCAGGAAACGTCAACCACAGCCGTCATCTGGCCCCAAGGCCGCGATTACTGCTGGGCCGGTGCCGAACCCGGCGCCGGGGTGGTCGGGGTCATGGGCTGACTCGGCTGGTTGCTGACATTGCCGGAATCGCCTGGCGAGGTGTCAGGCGTCTCGAAGCGCGGCGCAGCCTCCAGCTGTTCCTTGGTATAGTTCACCTTGACGATGTCATTGGACGGTTCGACGTCCACTTCTTTCCATTGCAGGCCAACCGGCTTGGCGCCGATACCGAGCACGCCGCCGACATTCAGGACGACGCCCTTGATATTGCCGTTCGCGTCGAACAGCACATCCTTGACCTTGCCGACCTCATCGCCATTGGGGTTGTAGACCTTCATGCCGATGATCTTGTTGGCCCCAAGGTCACCGCTGCCCGGCGCCGCGATGATGGCTTCGCTCGGCGGCGGTGTCGGGGCAGCTGCCGTCGCACCCGGCGTCGCATTGTTGTCAGCCGGCGCATTCGCGGCTGGTGCGGCCGGCATCGGTGTCGTCGCCGAAGGTGCCTGCGGTGTCGTGGTGTCGCCGGAACTCTGCGCATAAGCGAAACTCATGGGGAGAGCCGTCGCCGCGACCAACGCAGTGGTCATAAGAAAACGCTTCATATCGCATCTCCTTCGCTCTTTGATTGCGAGAGCCGATCGGCGCCGCGGATCCCTGCTGGGAGGTCCATTTCTACTCCCCATCCGTCATCAACGGATTGAAGAGGGGGCACCGTCAGTGAGCGGCCGGTCATCGACCCCTCAAACGGAGCAGATCTACTGTTCAACAGATCAGCATCCTTACCCACTAACCAATGGACGCGGGACAAAGGTTCGACGCGTCACGCAAACGTGAGTTTACGTATCGATGCGAGAAGACGATGCCTGCCTAGCGATGTATGCAGGCACCGCATTTAGTGGACTTCTGACGTCAGCCACCAAAATGGAGAGAGAGAAATGCCATGGTTCGCTGCAGGGCCTTTTCATGACTGGCTTTGTCGAATGAGGCCCGCTCATCGCAACTGAAGCCATGGCCGGCGGAATAGGTATGGATTTCGACATCCGGCCGCTTCTTGCGCACGATCTCGACATCGGAAAGCGGAATGCCTTCATCCTTTTCACCGAAATGCAACAGGACGGGCACGCGCGGCTTTTCATCGGCATGGGCTGCGATCATGCCGCCGTAATAGCCGACGGCACAGGCAAGGCCGCTGAGACGGGTCGCCGCCAGGAAGGCCAAGGAACCACCCCAGCAGTAACCGATGACGGCAACCGGCCCCGCCGCCTTGACTGCGGCGATTGCCGCGGCGGTATCCGCCAGGGTGTCATCCAGCGGTACTTTGGCACGTATATCCCGGCCGGCGGCGACACCCGGTCCATCATAGCCAAGCTCGATATCGCGCTGGGCGCGGTCAAACAGGGCCGGGGCGATCGCCTCGTAACCCTGCACGGCAAAGCTGTCGGTCACGTTGCGGATATGTTGGTTGACGCCGAAGATCTCCTGCAGAACCACGACCGCGCCGGATTTCCGGTTGCTGCCCGGCTTGGCCCGGTAAGCGCCCAGTGTGAAGCCGTCAGCAGTTCGCAGATTTTCGATAGCGCCCATGTCGCTCTCTCCCTTGCAGATCAATAAATGCGAAGATCAATAAATGCAGTGATATACTGGATAGATCATAGATCGGATCAATGACGGACCGGTACCTGACGGGCACCGGTGAGGTCACTGTTGGGTAGGTTACCGCAAGTTAGGAGAGAAGCCGGACGGCCGCAAGATAGATGCTGCGCCGCAGCACCACTTTCCATTAATCTCGACAAGCTGATCGTCATCAGTCCCTTGTTGCAACCCTATCGCCAGCCACCGGAGAGCAAGCCATGCCTAAGCAACCTCTGAGGAAGACCCATTGCGTCAATGGCCGGCCGCCTTTCGAATGTATCGCCTTGCTGCTACAGGGCGGCGGGGCACTTGGCGCCTATCAGGCCGGCGTCTATGAGGCCCTGGCCGAGGCCGGGTTGCAGCCCGACTGGGTGGCCGGTATTTCCATCGGCGCCATCAACGCCGCCATCATCGCCGGCAACGCACCGGAGCATCGCGTCGACAAGCTGCGGCAGTTCTGGAACGATGTCAGTGTCACCAACGGGCCTAATTGGATCGACGAGATGATTACCATGGGCATCCGCGGTGACCTGGCCCGTAACGGTGTCAACCAATTCGTCGCCAACCAGGTCGCCATGACCGGCGTGCCGGGCTTCTTTGCGCCGCGCCTGCCCGGTCCCTGGTTCTATCCGCAGGGCAGCCCGGAAGCGACCAGCATCTATGACACCTCGCCGCTATTGCTGACGCTCGAGCGCCTGGTCGATTTCGACCGCCTCAACAATGACGGCATGCGTCTCAGCGTTGGCGCGGTCAATGTGCGGACCGGTAATTTCAGCTATTTCGACACCAAGACCCACAAGATCACGCCGCAGCATATCATGGCGAGCGGCGCCCTGCCGCCAGGCTTCCCGGCGGTCGAGATCGAGAGCGAGTTCTATTGGGATGGCGGCCTGGTTTCCAATACGCCCCTGAGCTGGGTACTCAATGCCGATGACCGCCAGGATACCCTCGCCTTCCAGGTCGATCTGTGGAATGCGCGCGGCGATTTCCCCCGCGACATGCCGGAAGTCATGATGCGGCAAAAGGAGATCCAGTATTCCAGCCGGACCCGCGCCAATACCGATTCGTTCCGCCGACTGCAGAAATTACGCTGCGCCCTCGGCACCATATTAAAGAAACTGCCGTCGGAGCTGCGCGACAGCGAGGAAGCGAAGCTCCTCAGCTCAGTCGCCAGTCACAAGGTCTATAATATCGTCCATCTGATCTACCGCGCCGCCACCTATGAGGGCCATTCCAAGGACTACGAGTTCTCCCATCGCTCGATGGAGGAGCATTGGAAGTCCGGCTATAACGATGCGGTGAGAACCCTGCGCCATCCCGAAGTCCTGGACCCGCCGAGCCAGGAGGAAGGCACCAAGACTTTCGATCTCGGCACCGATGCCCGGGACTAAACATCTAGAATTGCGGCACTGATGGCCCGCCCGTCGCGCTGCCTTCCCGTCGCACCGCCTTGACGGCGTCAGGCTTCGCGCGCGGTGAATTCCTTCGGGATCAGCTGCCGCGCGGCCACCAGGACCAGCACGGTGGTGAAGGCCAGGATGATGGCCACCAGGGCGTTGATGTCCGGCGTGAAGCCGAGCCGCATCATCGCCCAGAGACGGATCGGCAGCGTGTTATCGGTACCGGTCACCAGAATGGTGATCATGGTCTCGTCGAAGGACAAGGCGAAGGCCAGGATCGCCGCACCGGTCAGGGCACTCTTCAGATTCGGCAGGATGATCAGCCGGAAAGTCTGCCAGCCGCTGGCGCCGAGATCATACGACGCCTCGATCATGTTCATGCCGAGTGCTTGCAAACGGACGAGAATCGTCCGGTAGACCAGCGCCAGGACGAAGACGGTGTGGCCGATGATGACCGTGACCAGGGACCGGTCGAAGTTGATGTCATCGAAGAAAATCAGCAGCGCGAGGCCCGTGATGATGGGCGGCATCAGGAACGGCAGGAAGATGATGAATTGCACGAAGCCACGGCCGGGCGACTGGCTGAAGCGATAGAACATTGCCAGGAAACAACCGAGGATCAGCGCCAGCACCACCGCCGACACCCCGACCAGCAGCGTGTTCTCCAGTGCCGTTAGAATGCCGTCGTTATTGATCAGGAGAGCATAGGCATCGAGATTGGCGTTGCCCCAATCCACCTGGCCGTATTTGACGGTGAAAAACGAAGAGATGATCGGCACGAAAATCGGGCCATAGAGGATGACGAAGACGAGACCGGTCAAGGTGCCGAGACCGATCCTGCCGAGCGACAGCCGCTTCATGCCAGCCCCCGCTTGTTGCCGAAACGGCTGCCGACCACGACGGCGACGATCACCACCGCGCAGAGCAGCACCGACAAGGCCGAGCCGAAGGGCCAGTTATAGGCGGTACCGAATTGCGAATAGACGATGCGGCCGAAGGTGAAGCCGCTATTGCCGCCGACCATCTGCGGCGTCAGGAAGTCGCCGATCGCCAGGACGAAGACGAAGCTGGCAGCGGCGATGACACCCGGCAGGCTCATCGGCAGCACCACCCGCAGGAAGGTCTGCAACTCGGAAGCACCGAGATCGGCGGAGGCTTCCAGCAGATTGCGCGGCAGTTTTTCCAGCGACAGGAAGATCGGCAGTACCGCGAAAGGAATGAGCAATGCCGTCAGTGCCAGCAAGACGGCGTTGAGATTGAAGACGAAGAGAGTCAGCGGCTCCTGGATGATGCCTGTCGCCATGAGGAAGCGGTTGAGGAAGCCGTTGCCGCCGAGAATGCTGCGGATCGCGTAGATCTTGATGACATAGCTCATCAGCAATGGCACCAGGAGCAGCATCAGGAAGACATATTTCTTGCGCCCCTGAAGGCTCGCCAGGAAATAGGCGACCGGATAGCCGAAGAATACGGTGAGGACCGCGACCTCGAGGCAGAGCAGGGTCGTGCGCCACAGGACCGGCAGATAGATCTGGTCGGTGAAGATCCGCACATAGTTCAGGAAGGTGAGGTCCTGGAAGCTGTCATGCAGCTCCGTCCCTTTCACCCAGAAGAAGCTGTAGGTCAGGAACGACACCAGCGGGATCAAAATAAAAACCGTCGGCAGCCCATAGGCGAGGACCGTCAGCGGCCAGGGTGTGCGGCCGATCTGATTGACCTCGCGCGGCAGGCCGGCGATACGCGTCTTCATACCGGCACCAATCGGCTGTCGATCCGGCGCCAGCCGAGCGCCACCCGGGCGCCGACGGGCAAGGCCGTGCCATCGGCGCGGCTCGGCAATTTGACGCGCAGTTCCGTCTCCGATCCTTGCGGCATCGTCCGCACCAAAGTGGTGGCGCCGCTGAACTCGACCGCCGTGATGGTGGCCTCGACTTTGTTCTCACACTCATCGAGATCGAGGCTGGAAATCCCCAACTGGATCGATTCCGGCCGGATCACCGCATAGGCATTGCCGCCGGCCGCTGCCGCAGCCACATCCGGCTGCCCGTCAATGGCACAGACCAGGCCGCCAAAGCCGGTATTGATCACCCGGGCATCACCTGTTGTCGCACTCAATTGGCCGCTGATCAGGTTGTTGTCACCGAAGAAACGGGCGACGAATTCGGTCTGCGGGCGGTAATAGACATCGAGCGGCGAGCCGATCTGCTGGATGCGGCCGTCATTCATGACGCAGATGCGGTCCGCCATGGCGATCGCCTCTTCCTGGTCATGGGTGACGAAAAGGAAGGTGGTCTTGATCTCGCGCTGGATGCTTTTCAGGAACAGCTGCATCTGCTTGCGCAGCTCGACATCGAGCGCCGCCAGCGGCTCGTCGAGCAGGATGAGGCGCGGCTGGCAGATGATGGCGCGGGCCAAGGCCACGCGTTGCCGCTGCCCGCCGGAAAGCTGCGCCGGATAGCGTTCGGCGAACTGGGCGAGATGCACGAGGTTCAAGGCATCGGCAACCCGTTTCCTGATCTCGGCTTTCGGCCTGCCGCGGATCTGCAGCCCGTAGCCGACATTGCCGGCCACCGTCATATGCGGGAACAGGGCATAATCCTGGAACACGGTATTGAAGGGCCGGCGGTTGATCGGCAGCTCGGAGATATCCTTGCCATCCAGCAGGATTTCGCCGGCGCTCGGCGAAATGAAGCCGCCAATCATGCGCAGCACGGTGGTCTTGCCGGAGCCCGAGGGCCCGAGAATGGTGATGAATTCCCCGTCCTCGACTGCCAGATCGACATTGTCGAGCACCCGCGTGGCACCGAAGGACTTCGCCACGGATTTCAATTCAAGCAGAAGACGGCGGCTCGTCATGTCACCCCGATACGCATATCCGAAAATTCGACAAAATGCGGCCCGATCAGCACCCACCGGTGCCGATCGGGCCGGGACGGATCAGTTATTGCGCGGCCTTGATCTCGTTCCAGAGATCGGCCCGTTTCGTCGGATCTTCCACCACCTGCACGTAGACCAGCTTGTCACCGGCGGCGGCGTTAGGTGACGGAACCACCGTATTGCCGAAGCCCTGGCGATCGGACAGCGCCTGACCGATCTTCTTCTGCAGCAGGAAGTTGACCCACTTCTCGGCGAGGGCCTTATCCTTGACACCGCTGGTCATCGCCCAGGTATCGAGCCAGGCGAGCGCGCCTTCCTTCGGGTTGACATAGGCGACATGGGCGCCGGCATCCTTCAGCGCCTTGACCTGCTGCTGGCCGTAATTGGCCCAGATCAGCGCGACGTCATTGTTCTTGTAGATCTGCGTCGCCTCGTCGGCCGTGGTGTAGAAGCTGAGCACGTTCTGCTTCAAGGCGATCAGCTTTTCCTTGATCTGCTTGAACTGATCATCGGTGAGATGGAACGGATTCTCGATCCCGAGGGTCAATGCGGTGAAGGAGAAATTGTGCTCGCCATTGTCATAAGCCAGCACCTTGCCCTTGTATTTCGGGTCCCACAAGACATCCATCGTGGTCGGCGCCGGCTTCACCTTGTCGGTGTCATAAATGATGCCGATCGAATCGAAGCAGAACGGAATGGCATAGACCTTGCCATCGCGCATGACGCCCTGGACCTTGGTGAGATCGTTGAACAGCGGCAAGGTCTGCTTCTGGTTGGGCAACTTGCTCATGTCATAGGGCGTTACCAGATTGATATCGATATAACGCTGCAGCTGCCCCGTATTGACGGCGAAAAGATCGAAATCCTTGCCCTCGCTGCCCTTGATCTTGGCCCAGATCTCGTCATCGCTGCCGATGAAGACGACCTTGACGTCGACATTGTTCTCTTTCTCGAATTCCTTGACCCAGTCGTCATCGGCATAGCCCTGCCAGGCCAGAACCCGCAATTCTTCCTTGGCATCGGCCGGCGATGCCGCAAGCAGCGCCATGGTGGAGGCAACAGCCGCCACGAGCGGCAATGCCTTCTTGGTGATGGTTTTTAACATTATGCTTTCCTCCCTTTTTGGTTCTAACGCGTCACTTGTCTCGGCCGTCGCATCCTACCGGACGGATCAAAGCGCTGTCACTGTTACGAAACCACGATCTTGTTCAGGCACCATTTTGTTACGCAATGGCTTCCCGAACACAGCCGCCTCGATTTCGAATTCATCCCCCGGCGCTGTCTTGACACCCGCAGCATAGCTCAAGACCGCGGCGCCAAAGAAGTAGGCATGAATATCCCCCGGCCGCCGGAACATATCATAGCGGAAATGGTAATGCTCCAGATTGGCGATCGAATGCGACATGTTGCCTTCCCCGGACAGCACGTCTTCTTCCCAGATCACCTTGCCATCGCGGATGATCCGGGACTTGCCGCGGATATCGTTGGGCAGATCGCCCAGCAGCAGCTCCGGCCCGATGGAACAGGCCCGCAGCTTGGAATGCTGCGTATAGAGGTAGTTCTGCGCCTCGGTCAGATGATCAGAAAACTCGTTGCCGAGGGCAAAGCCGATCCGCCGCGGCTGGCCTGCCGGGTCGACGATATAGAGGCCGACGATCTCCGCCTCCTCGGCACCGGCCAGGGCAAAGGAAGGCAGCGGCAGCGGGGCCCCCGGATCGACGACGCAGGTGCCCACACCCTTGTAGAACCATTCCGGCTGGACACCGATCTTGCCCTCTCCCGGCTTGCCGCCTTCGATCCCCATACGGAAAATGCGCATCGAATCCGATTCTGGTGCCGCATTCCCGTGGGTCGAGACATGCATCTTGTTGCGCGCATCGGCGCTGCCGAGATGGGTGAGCCCGGTGCCGGTGATCCAGAAACGGGCCGGCTCATCATGGTCCAGCGGCGCCAGCACCCGCCCTTCGCGCAACATGGCTGCATAATCGACCGTTTCGGAGGTCTTGAGTTCCGTCGCCAGCTGCTGCAGGCCAATGCCGCGCGCAATGGCGGTCTGGGCCAATTCATACGTGGTGGAAACGCCCTTCAGCGGGTGCGCCCGTTCGCCATCCTCGGTGACCATCCCGACATGCCGGAGGCCTGCCGTATCGCGGTATTGAATAAGACGCATTGTCCTCTCCCCACACATAATCAGACCCAGCCCCCATCGACGATGAAGTGCTGTGATGTACACATGCGGCTGTCATCAGCCGCCAGGAACAGCGCCATGCGGGCAATATCGGCCGGATAGACCCGTTCACGCAGACATTGGCGTTCTTCGATCTGCTTCTCGCCAGCAGGGGTCAGCCAGAGGCGCATCTGGCGCTCGGTCATCACCCAGCCGGGGATCATGCAATTGACGCGGATCTTCTCCGGCCCGAATTCGCGGGCGAGCGCCCGGGTCAGGCCGGTAATCGCCGCCTTAGCCGTCACATAGGCTGGGCAATCGGGATCGCCGACCATCCAGGTGATGGAGCCGAAATTGATGATCGAGCCGCCGCCGGCCTCGCGCATCTGGTCGCGCACCGCCTGGGCGGCAAAGAATTGCGGCCGCAGATTGATCGCCATGCGGTCGTCCCAATAGTCGACCGTGACGTCCTTGGTCCAATGCCGATCGTCATTGCCGGCATTGTTGCACAGGACCCGGATCGGCCCGTGCTTGGCCTGGGTCGCGGCGATTGCGGCGCGTAATTCCTCGATATTCCTGAGATCGCAGCGGATGAAATCCGGCGCCGGCAACCCCTTGGCGGCAATCCGCGCCACCACGGCCTGCGAGGCCTCGGCGGCAATGTCGACGAAGGTGACCCGGGCACCCTGGTCGCAGAAATGCTCGACCAGGCTTTCGCCGATGCCGCTGCCGCCGCCGGTAATGAAAACGGCGCGGTCCTTGAGACTGGGAAAACGGGCCGGCTGATCAATCAGTCCTTGCATGACGCACCTCAATGAGACTGACGCGGCACATCCGCGCCGCGCTTACCGACGAGGAAATCGAAGTCGCAGCCACGATCCGCCTGCAGCACATGATCGACATAAAGGCGGGCATAGCCCGTATCGCCGGTCGAAACCGGCGGCTGCCATGAAGCACGGCGCTTGGCCAGTTCAGCTTCGCTGACGTCGAGATGCAGGCGTCGGTTGGCGACATCGAGTTCGATCATGTCGCCGTCCCGGACCAGCGCCAGCGTGCCGCCGGCAGCCGCTTCCGGTGCCGCATGCAGCACCACCGTGCCATAAGCGGTGCCGCTCATGCGGGCATCGGAAATGCGCACCATATCGGTGACACCCTGTTTCAGCAGCTTGGCCGGCAGCGGCATGTTGCCGACCTCGGCCATGCCGGGATAGCCCTTGGGACCGCAGTTCTTCAGCACCATGACCGACGTCGCATCGATCTCGAGCGCCGGATCGTCGACCCGCTGGTGATAGTGTTCGATATTCTCGAAGACCACGGCCTTGCCGCGATGCTGCATCAGTTCCGGCGTGGCTGCCGACGGCTTGATCACCGCACCATTGGGCACCAGGTTGCCACGCAAGACGACGATGCCACCCTGCGGCGTCAGCGGATTTTCGAGGCTGCGGATCACCTCGTTGTTGTAGTTCGGTGCCTCGCGGCAGATCGCACCGATCGTCTCGCCGCTCACGGTCAGCGCATCCGCGTGCAAGCGCCCACTTTCGGCGAGCACCCGCATCACCGCGCGTAGGCCACCGGCGTAATAGAAGTCTTCCATCAGGAAGCGGCCCGAGGGCATCAGGTCGACGATGGTCGGCACGTCGCGACCCAACCGGTCCCAATCCTCGAGATCGAGGTCGACGCCGAGCCTCCCGGCGACGGCGATGAGATGGATCACGGCATTGGTCGAGCCGCCGATCGCGCCGTTGACACGAATGGCATTCTCGAAAGCCTGCTTGGTGAGGATCTGCGACATGCGCACATCATCCTTCACGAGATCGACGATGCGCCGGCCGGCAAGATGCCCCAGGATGTTGCGGCGGGAATCGACGGCCGGGATGGCGGCATTGTCGGGCAGGCCGATGCCGAGCGCTTCCACCATGCTGGCCATGGTCGAGGCCGTGCCCATGGTCATGCAGCTGCCGGCCGAACGGCTCTGGCCCTGCTCCGCCGCCAGGAAATCCGGCACCGACATGCGGCCAGCCTTGACGTCCTCATAGAACTTCCAGACATGGGTCCCGGAGCCGATCGCCTGGCCGCGGAAATTGCCGTTCAGCATCGGGCCGCCGGAGACGACGATGGTCGGCAGGTCGCAGCTGGCGGCACCCATCATCAGGGCCGGCGTCGTCTTGTCGCAGCCGACCAGCAGGATGACCCCGTCCATCGGATTGCCGCGGATCGATTCCTCGACATCCATGCTGGCGAGATTGCGGAACAGCATCGCCGTCGGCCGCAGATTGGATTCGCCCAGCGACATCACCGGGAATTCCAGTGGCAGGCCGCCGGCCTCATAGACACCGCGCTTCACATGCTCGGCGAGATCGCGCAGATGCGCGTTGCAAGGCGTCAGTTCCGACCAGGTATTGCAGATACCGATCACCGGCCGGCCATCGAACACATCCGCCGGAAATCCCTGGTTCTTCATCCAGCTGCGATGCATGAAGGCATTCTTGCCTTCGCCACCGAACCAGGCGCTGGAGCGCCACTTGCCTTTTTGTCCACTCACAGAAAAAATCCTTGCGTGTTTGGTAATACGAAACTATGTTTCGTATACACGATTACATTAAGGGCAAATTTGATCACCCTGTCAATCAGATGCGTATTGATATCGATCAAGCCAGTCTGCCCAAATAGCATTAGGGTTAAACATCAGCCGATCTGGGAATGAGATAGATCATGAAGCAGAAGACGACGATCACACGCCGCCTCACACGCAAGGAAACCGGCAAGGCGACCCGACCGGTCCCGGCCCTCGACGAACGCTATCGGGTACAGAGCGTGGGTCGTGCGCTCGATCTGCTTGAACTGGTCGCCAATCAGGGCCGCGAGGGTGCCCGGCTGACCGATCTCGCCCGTGACCTGTCACTCTCCAAGGCGGCAGCCTATGCCATCTTGCAGACCCTGCTGGCGCACGGCTTCATCGTCGATTTCGGCGAAGGCAGCAACCGGCGCTATCGCCTTGGCATGATGCTGGCGCGGCTCGGTGATCTGGCGGTCGCCAATACCGTTCTTACCGATGTCGCCTTGCCGGAACTGCGCCTGCTGACCAACGAGCTTGGCATGACCTCGCGTGTCGCCATCCTCGATGACGGCCATGCCGTCGTCATCGGTCGCGTCGATGCACCGGGTGCCGTGCGTTTCGACGCTGCCCTCGGTCGCCGCGAATTGCCGCATTGTTCGGCGGTGGGCAAAGCCATGTTGGCGGCGCTACCGACCAGCGAAGCGGAACATATTCTCAATCAGTTCGAATTGCCGCAGCGCACCCCGCATACCATCACCGATGTCGGTGCGTTGATGCAGCAACTGACCGAAGTGGCCGAACGCGGCTACGCGGTCGATGATGAGGAAGACACCGAGGGCGTTGCCTGCATCGGCGCCTGCGTGCTCGACCGCAACGGCCGGCCGGCCGGCGCCATCAGCGTCACCAGCCTGAAGCAGCGCGACTGGAACGCCCGCAAGGAGGAAATCGCCGCCAAGGTGATCCAATGCGCGCGGCGCATTTCCGGCCAGCTGACCGGCCGGAGCAGCACCCACCAGAACAATGGCGTCGAGCAGGCACTCACGGCCTGATGCCGGATTCCCGGATTCCGCATCAGCATCCAGGACCTGCATCCGTGATCGACCTCACCTCCGAGCGGCTCACGTTGCGGCTTGCGCCGGCGATTGGCGGTGCCATCGCCAGCCTCGCCTATCGCAACACGGCCGGCGACCGTATCGCGCTCATGCGGCCGATGAGCGCGCATGTGCTGCTGACCGGCGACGTCCTCGGCGCCAGCTGTTTTCCGCTGACTCCCTTCTCCAACCGCCTGCGCGATGGCCGCTGCTCCTTCCGGGGCGCGGCTATCCAGTTACCACGCAACAGCGACGGCCCACATAACGAACACGGCCATGGCTGGCAACGGCCGTGGCTGGTCGAAACGCATGCCG
>Ga0255336_101592_pt1 | contig 15322 bp, 12 predicted proteins | sample MeOH1_35cm_T3_17_FD_189102 | JGI IMG/M metagenome (GOLD analysis project Ga0255336, IMG submission 189102) | Sandy soil microbial communities from University of British Columbia, Vancouver, Canada - MeOH1_35cm_T3_179 | ecosystem: Engineered > Artificial ecosystem > Sand microcosm > Unclassified ...
ACCGACACCGCTGCCCCGTCCCGCAGCTCCCATCCCCGCACCATTGCTCCCGCTCCCACCCGATGCACCACCGAGGCCGCTGCCTCGTCCCGCAGCTCCCGCACCCGCGCCGTTGCTCCCGCCACCACCGACACCGCTGCCCCGTCCCGCAGCTCCCGCACCCGCACCGTTGCTCCCGCTGCCACCGACACCGCCGCCTCGCCCTGCAGCTCCTGCACCCGCGCCATTGCTCCCGCTGCCACCGGAGCTGCCTGCATCAGCACCACCATCGTTATCACCACCACCATTATGCGGCATCTGAGTCCTCCCTTTCGTTTGTGACGTTGCTTTAGAGACTACGTCCAAGACCAAGCGATAATTCGAGAGCTATAACTCTCGTGATTTTTATTCTGCGGGCGTCAAATTGTTAGCTAGTTCATGCTCAACATAAGCAGCCCATTGCGCCTCCCGTTTGTCGAAGTCAATTTCGCGCCGAGATTATTGCCCTGTATTAACTTTGATATGTCCGAAACTATCTATAGCCTGACGAATAGTGTCGCCGGGCCGGACTTTAGGCTGGTACAGAATCTCAAGTGCCAGCTTGTCCTCTTCTGTCAGCTTACTTTGATCATCCGTCGAGGAACGCACGGAATGGCCCTCCACGCGCTGGAGCGACAGTCCAAGAGTGACTATCAGCGCATTGTTTATACATTTGTCGATTCGATCCGCGCTCAATGCACTAGAAACGAAGATAACGTTCTTTTTTATCCGAAAGCCATCCATCACCCTAAACCAGACACATGGGTTGATATCGCTGGCGAAAATGTTCGTGAGGTTAGCAATCAGATTGTCGTCCAGCTGCGCTCCTTCAACGGTATAGAATTTTTTAAGATCGATTTTGTATTTGGAGAACACAGACGATGATCGATCATCAAATACGATCGCAATATCAGCGCTATCAATCGAGTCCGTAGACTCAAACGACAAGCCGGATTTAGCCACATTCAATATCTGCTGCATTTCACTTATCGCGTCCGTGATGCGTGATGACGGCTGCCCAGCCAGTATTCTGTAACGAATGGATGGTCCATCCCATTTCAAAAGATGATCATCCAACACCGCGTTTGAAATCGAGTGCACGGACTGAGACAGGAGCAGCACTATTGTATTTGATGCATCGGCCGATAATGCTTGGGAGTCGTCGGCGAACGACGCAGAGCTCACCATCAGAGCAGCTAGAAGGATAACAACAAATCTCGTAACTCTCGCCAACCGCTTCATTCTAATTACTCCTTACTCCATCGAAATATTTCCTGTTCGCTCATGCAGTTGCTAATCGAATGACATCTAGACTTTCGCGTACACCACGTGGAACAGAACCGAGGTCTAAAGCTCGACTTCTGTGTCGGACGGCTAAAACGATTCTGCTGTGATCTACAGGCAGTAGGCCTTCTACATACTAATAAGCTGCTATATACGATCTATCAGGACACACCGTTCGACTATCTCTCCCTCAAACTCTCACTGAGATGCCGCACCACCGGTGACAGCAAATACTCGATAACCCTTCGCCGACCTGTCTGGATTTCCGCAGAAACCTGCATACCCGGCTCAAGTTTTGTCGGGCCGGCTTCTGTAACGATCGTGTCAGCATCGAGCGCGACATGTGCTATATAGACTGGCGCGCTGCTTGAATCGGAACCTATTCCGTCGCTGTCATCGGTTGATCCCGGCTTCTGCGTTTTTTTATCTGTGCCGTTAGGGGATACCGCGTCGCGTGTCACGTCGAGGACTTTGCCATTGATCAGACCGTAGTGGATGAAGTTGAAGGTATCGATCTTTACGCGCGCCACCTGACCAGCATGAATAAAGCCGACATCCTTGTTTTGCACCATCGCCTCAACTATCAGTTGGTCTTGATCAGGTGCAATTGAGAGCAAAGCTTCGGCAGGCGTCACCACGCCACCGACTGTGTGTACGGCAAGCTGCTGCACCGTTCCATCGATTGGTGCCTTCAAAGTCGACTGCCGTACACGGCCTTCTGCCTTGATCAATTCGGCTCGCAATTCGCTTTCCTCTGCCCGAACTTTGTCGAGGTCTTGAAGCAGGTTGACTTGGTATTCGGCAATGGTGGCCGCATGTTGCTGTTTGAGTGCTTGTTCAGCCGCTTCGGCGATTAGCTTGCGCTTAGCTTCAACGATAATTTCATGAGTCTGCTCAATGAGCTGCTGATTGGCCTGGTACCAGGCAAGCTTATTGCCGAACTCCTTGTCCTTAAGGTCTCGACGAATCTCCTCTTGGCCCTGCACCATCGGCAGCGAGGCTTGCAGTTTTTCAACTGTCGCATCTGCTTCCGCGGCTTCGGATTGTTTGCTGGCAATCTGTTGATCTAGGTCGGCAAGCTTCGCTGATTGTTGTGCCGCTTGAGCCAACATCGCCGCTTGCGTGAGAGCGATGTCCTCGGGATTGGCTTCCTCGGGTTCATCGACAAGTGAGGGCTTACCGTCGGCCCGCTGATCGGTTTGCCTAGCGAGCCCTCGGAGCCTTGCAAGGTTAAGGCGCGCCTGCAGCAGGTCACGGGTAAAGCGGTCGCGATCTGCCCGTGCCTGAGTTGTGTCGAGTTCAATTAACAGTTCACCTGCCTTGACATGATCACCATCAGCAATATCTATCACTGTCACCACGCCAGTCTCTAACGGCTGAACAATCTTGGTTCTGCCTTGAGACATGATCCGGCCGGATGCTGTGGCAATAATGTCAATCTTACCGATGCATGCCCAGCAAAGTGCTATAACAGCCATCGAGATAATGCCTAGCCCGACAGCCCGCCCCACCGGTGAAGGTGGCGTGTCGATGATCTCCAATGCCGCAGGCAGGAATTCGCGCTCGATACTTCTGCGTAAGGGCAGTTTGACGACTTTGTCTGTATTGGTCGGCGCTATCTTGTCTGACGATTGATTTTGCTGAGAGTTGGTGACCGAACTATGATCCAAATTCTTCGGTATTATTTTCAGGATTTCAGGCGACATCAATCGCCTCCCCTGACTGTACGCGGTGGAGTGCCGCATAACGTCCGGCATTTCGCATTAGTTCTTCATGCGGTCCGTCTTCGACAACCCGACCCTGTTCAATGGTGATGATACGATCACAATGTCGGACCGTTGAAAGTCTGTGCGCGATGATGAGAACCGTGCGATCCTGGCAGATGAGACGCATATTTCGCTGGATCGCCTGCTCTGATTCGAGATCAAGCGCACTAGTTGCTTCGTCGAAAATCAAGATACGCGGGTTAGTGACGAGCGCTCTAGCAATAGCTATGCGCTGGCGTTGACCGCCGGAAAGCGTTCCACCCCGCTCGCCGATTTGCGTGTCATAGCCTTCTGGGAGTTGCAGAATAAAATCATGGGCACCTGCAAGTATTGCAGCTTTTATAACCTGATCCAGCGGCATGCCCGGGTCGGCAAGCGCGATGTTCTCTCGTACCGTCCGGTTAAAGAGCACGTTCTCTTGCAACACGACACCAATCTGGCGTCGAAGCCCACTCGCGTCTACCATCGCCAGATCGATGCCATCCACGAGCACCCGACCACTTTCTGGCACATAGAGACGTTGTACCAGTTTGGCTAGGGTCGATTTACCGGAACCGGACGAACCGACAATGCCGACAGATTGGCCCGGTAAGATATCGAGGTTGATACCCTTCAGAATCTCCTGGCCATCAAGCCGGTAACGAAACTTGACGTGATCGAAGCGCACCGCTCCTCTAATCGCCGGCAAGACGCCGCGGCCAGCGGACTGACTCGGCTCGGGTGGCGTATTAAGGATATCGCCAAGTCGCTGAATGGAAAGGCGTGTCTGATGGAAGTCTTGCCAAACCTGGGCCAGACGCAATACCGGCTGTGACACGCGGCCAGCCAACATGTTGAAGGCAACCAATTCTCCGACTGTCAAATCGCCAATCATCACGGACTTCGCGCCGAAGAACAGGATGGCGGCGGTCGCTAGTTTGGAAACGAGCTGAATGGCATTGCTTGCGTAGTTCCCGATATTTCCAACCCGGAAGGATGACGTGACATAGCCTGCCAGTTGGTCTTCCCAGCGGCGCTGCATCTGCGGCTCAACCGCCATCGCCTTTAATGTCTCGATACCTGTAATGCTTTCTACCAGAAAGGCTTGGTTCTCTGCGCCACGACGGAATTTATCGTCGAGGCCAGTCCGGAACAGGGGTGTCACGGCGAGGCTGATCCCGGCATAGAATGGCAGCGAGACAATAACGATTGCTGTTAGCCACCTGCTATACCACGCCATGACCGCTAGAAAGACCAGCGTGAAGACAAGGTCGATGACTAAGGTCAAACTCGAACCAGTGATGAACTGCCGAATATTCTCTAGTTCGCGTACGCGGGCAACAGAATCCCCTACTCGCCTTGCGCCGAAATATCCTAGCGGTAAGGCAATCAAGTGACGGAACAATCGCGCGCCTAGCTCGACATCGATACGATTGGTCGTGTGGCTGAAAACGTATGTGCGCAAAGTGGTCAAAATTGTCTCGAAGGTCGAGACAGCGACAAGACCAACCAGCAGCACATCCAGTGTCGAGACACCGCGGTGTACCAGCACCTTATCGACCACGACTTGAAAGAAGAGTGGCGAGATCAGGCCGAAAATTTGCAAGAAGAACGAAGCCAGAAGTACTTGCGAGAGAACCCTGCGATACTTGAAGATCGCGGTCATAAACCAAAGGATATCGAACCGCTTGCCAAGGTCAGATAAAGAAGCCCGCTTGGTGACTAACACCAAGCGCCTATTCCACAACTTATCGAAATCTTTCCGTTCGATGATTTCGGGTGGGCCGCTCTCGCCACGCGACACATTATCGTCCCGCAGCACCAGCACCTTTTGTTCATCAGCACGGGCGACAATCATGACGCCGCCATGAATCGTTCCCGCCAATGCTGGCAGTGGTGTTACGGCCAAACGAGCGAAGTTGCTACCCGTACGTCGCGCTTTTAGCCCATGACCTCGCGCCACACGTACGATATCGTCATCGGTGATTGGCCCAATGCCTGCGAATTGCCGCGCCAACGCTTCCTGGCTCAGTGCCAAGCCGTGATAGCGGAAGAGCAATGACAACGCGCCCAAGACATGAACACGCGCAACATCACCCGAGCCATGAGGCTCGTCCAATATCGAATTATTTGGGGCCAACACGACCCACCCCCAACGATGCCTGTCCCAGTTGGCCTGTTTTGATTGGCCGACGGCCCGGCCTAGCCGCCCCATTAATCTTGCTTACTTTTTGTAATTCAAAGACCTGCGACCTCCCAGCAGTCGCGGGGACTTTAACTACTTAACGGTGTATCCCAGACACCGTCCCGATTTCAAATGTCGTTTTTCTTATATTATTCTGCGATCTATCGCCAAGATCTTACCAAAGGCTGTCTAAGAAAAAAGTACTAAATTGTAACGCTGTGTAACGGATCACGATATTCAGGCGAAATTTATTTTTATTTTCAGCACATTATTCAGTTTCTAAATTCATGCATTTTAGCTTGATTTTAGCGACCAAAGGTCTCGAAATCGATCGAAATACCTCACGTCAAATTTGTGTCGTCACTAGGCAAGGAATTGGGAGTTGGGTTATATGTCTTAGTGATTCATAAATTCTATTTTTACGATTAGAAACAATCGCCTCAGAGGAGGGCCGGAACTAACCAACTGATCTCCTGATATGCATAACGGGACGAAGTATGAATATCACGTGGCTTTCCTCCAGGTCTCTGATGGGATGCGGAGCGACCTCAATCCGACGGTGTTTTCCAACATACGAGGCACGCCAAACGTAGTCTCCCGTCAGGTTGATGTGTTCCCATTTCAGCTGGGAAAGATAGGCGAGGAGGCAGTCGGGAACATGTTCAGTTTGGCCTAGAGTCGCGACGGCTCGTTGTAAGCGTCAGCCGGTGATCGCCTTCCATTGATAGATTTCGACCAGCATTCTGCGGCTCTTGCAGGGAGCGTTGGTTGATGGCGGATGCCGCGTTGATGCCAGAGAGCACGCTTACGAGCGCTCCTACGAGCGGTGAAACGGCGTCGGGCCAGCGAGGAGCCTGTTGCGTCCTACCCTTAAGTATGACGTACTAAAATGAAATTTCCTCGGCCGTATCCTCTTGCGGTGAACACCTTGGCGCTAATCATCACCGGGGATGAGGCCGATCTTTGCGTTCTCATCTTCGAGCCGATGGTATTAAGGAAATCTGATGAAAGGTCCACGGCGACTGGCTCTAGGTCCATCGCCGTAACATCTGCACTGACTGACGTGCTCGGCCGTATCGCCGATTATACAGCGCGTGCGTCCACTCTTCCATGAGCGGTGCAACAGCCGTGTGAGTAATTTCTGGCCACCCTTCAAGAAATGAAGGATCAATGTTCCAATGATACACGCGGTGTGTTTTAAAAATCTTTGTGGACATGATCTCGGACGTGGTTCTCTTCGTAGACCTTCGTTTTCGATACCTACCAGTTTGGAAAGGCAATCGCGCATGCATCATTGGGGTCCCCCTTGATCGGAATCCATGGTTTCACCTGCTCATGGTTGACCTTCCACGCCGCATCCGCGCTCGCCGTTACGAGGTCTGGGTATTGAGAGATTCCGACGGGAGTTTCGAAAGACAACTGGCGATAGAACCCTGCGAGCTTCTCATATTTCTCCCCAAAGTACGTTTTTATTTCATCGCGGAGGTACTTGTACATAATAGAAGAGACCGCGCATCTTTCTGGGTGAACGATGCCCCCGTTCAAAATCTGACTGATTGCTGTCGCCTCCATCTCTCCGCAGATCATCGGATCTGCGAAGGTGAAATTTCCGGTGGCACCTTTTGATGCCGAGACATATCGACGATGCAATAGGCTCGCTAGAGCTTCGTAGCCACTCTCTTTCGCGACGTCTCGCAATGCCGCAAGGCAGACCTAGATGGTGAATATGATCTCGCCATTTAACGTCACGATTTGGAAGTTCCCATCTGCATGCCAATAGCGGTTGAATTCAGCGAGACGACGCACTCCATTTACAGCAGTTATTAAAACATGGTCGCACAATCTCTCCCACTCCTCGGGATACGTAAATGCCCTGACGTGAGCCCCATGGCTCATCCGAATGGATGACGATCGCACCGATAGTTCCGTTGTATTGTAGCTCTGTCTCAAGAGGAAATTGGACTAAGAGAACGTCCGGGGGATTGATCCTTAGAGGGATCATCTTAGCGGATACATTCCTTTTACCGAATCGACCTCCAAAACCAGACAGATCTGCACAATGTTCCGATTGTATCCGCTGGCGCTTCTGCATTTTTATTTGGGTAACTGAGAAGAATGCGGCGCATACACGCTCGAAATGCAGAAAGTCACTACTTATGACGTATGCCGTTCCCATTATGATGTTAGTCGGGATATTTCTGTTTAGCGTTGCTATCCCTGTTGGCATTCTGATTGGACGGGAGAACATCCGGGCATTTAGAAAAGATATTGTGCGTGACTTACAAAAACTATTTGAGTTTGCGAAAACTTCTGATGGGAAGCTTTTAATCATTCCCTCGTTTGAGTTGGTCAAATACAAATACGACCCACCTGATACGAACGATAGCCCGTGTTCTTTAAATAAAGAACCCACCCGAGGATCAACGAAGTCCTCTTATTTAATATATACCATATCTGTTAGCATTTATGCAGGTACCGCATTCCTTGGCATGCTGGTGCTCTTCTGGGAAACTGCCGGCGACCATCACACCGTGATCCGCCTCGATTCTTGGAATTCGATTTTCCTGGACGCCTCGAATTTTTTTTCTAAGCAACCAGCGGACGGCGCTATTTTTCAAACATTGAGCATTATTGGGTTCGCTTTTCTTGGCGGGTACATTTATTCGATTCTCTATTTGCTTCGTCGCGTTGCAAACTTCGATCTTTCACCGCTATCGTTCTTTCGCGCGTCTATCCATATTTTTCAGGGTTCAAGCGTCGCCGCAGTTCTATTCCACGCGGGGCACCTAGTCCTTGATTCGTACATCGGGTCAGGACAGCTGGCCGCAGCATTCCTGATCGGTTGGCTCCCGGATTTAGGTATCCGCACAATTGCATCCAAATTCCCATCCCTTCAAATGAAGACAGTTCCGAAAGCCGCAAAGGATATTGGATATGATCTCCCGCTCGATCTAATTTGTGGCATAGACGCATTCATTAGATACCGTTTAGCGGAATTTGAGATTGATGATGTGCAGAATTTGGCAACCGCGAATCCCATCCAAATTTTTGTCGAAACACCTTATGGCCTCTATGAGGCAATCGATTGGGTTGCGCAGGCTCAATTGATTGTCGCCGTTGGAGTAGACAAAATCAGCAACCTCCGTAAATTGAATATAAGAACAGTATTCGATCTTGAAAAATCAATCTGCTCGCCTCTATTGCGGGCCAAGACAACGAAAGCGCTACTTCCTGACCTCTCAAATGAAGAGCTGAAAACGCTTCCGAGTGGTCCAACAACGATTGAATTAGCGCTGCTCGTACCTACTTCCCAGGACTATGGAAGTCTAGCTACCAGCAGACTTGAATCGTTCCCCGGTGATCCTTTGACCGCCATCGTTTGCGCAATCTATGACGACCTCCATGTGAGGCGGTTGCGGCAGATTTGCGATGTTATATCCCAGCGACTGGCCGAACGACCGACGATAGTAATTTCAGTTGGCAGAGTTAGCTCTGTCGAGCAAGGCCTAGCCATCTGACTTTATTTCCTCTAAAAGGAATATTACTCCATTTCCCCGGATTAAACTGGCCGAACCGAGACGAAGACTTCGGTGCGGCCGCCCAAATCCGCAGCCCTCTCCCATAGACAAAGGATCGAGCAAGTCCAAGTCAAAGTTTTCCATCTTCGATTGCGCTTGCAGTAAGGTGTTATCAAAGAGAAGGGTATCGAGCTCGCGGCATCTGATGAGGATGTCGTCGGGTCCGCCGAAGATGCCAAAAAGAGTTCGCTCCCCAAGCACTGTCAAAGCCGAAAAGGCATCTCCGCTCAGAGCAAGCCCTGCGCTTTCAGGAAAGCGGTGGCGACTTCTTCGACGGATTTCTTTTCGACATCGACCTCGCCGTTGAGCTTCTGCATGGTCGGGTCGTCCAGCTTATCCGCCAGCGATTCCAGGATAACCTTAAGATCGGGATGTGCGTCCAGGGTTTCCTTGCGCACCACCGGCACCATGGCGTAATTCGGGAAGAAGTTCTTGTCGTCCTTGAGTAAGATCAATTTCATTGCCGCGACACGGCCATCGGTCGCGCCGACCACCGCCACATCGACATCACCATTGCCGAGCGCCGGATAGACCAGGCCGATGTCGATCGGGCGGATATTGGCTCGTCCGGCCTTGAAGTCATAGGTCTTCTGCAGGCCGATCAACCCGTCCTCACGTTTGGTGAATTCGGCGGTGGTCGCCATCAGCGGCTTCTTGCCGGCATTATAGGCGGCGGCGAGATCGGAGATCGTCGTCATGCCGTCGGTGTTGGGATTGCTCTGGCGGATCGCCAGGGCATAGGTGTCATTGGCTTTCGAGGGCTTCAGCCAGACCAACCCCTTCTTGCCGTCCAGTTCCTTGACCTTTTCATAGGTCTGTTCCGGCGACAGCTTATCCGTCACCTTGTTGAACGTGATCAGCGAGGTGCCGGTATATTCCCAATAGAGATCGACTTCGCCGCTTTCCAGCGCGGCGCGGACGATATTGGTGCCCATGCCGTCCTTCTTCGCAACCTGATAGCCCTTGCTATCCAGCAATTGCCGGGTCATCTCGGCCAGCAGGAACTGCTCGGTGAAATCCTTGCCCCCGACCGTCAGCTTGGCGGCATGAGCCGCCCCGCCGACGCCGAAAGACAGGGTCGCCGATAGCGCTATCGCGCCGACATATTTGAAAAAGCGCATCGGCTTACCCCTTACATCAGGTTGCTGGCTTTGAGGAATTCGCTGGCCACAGCTTCGATGGTCTTCTTCTCGACATCGACCTCGCCGTTCAGCTTCTGCATCTGATCATCGGTCAGCTTGGCCGAAACGGATTCCAGGATGCCCTTCACGTCGGGATTGGCATCCAGGAAGTCCTGACGGACCACCGGCGTCAACGCGTAGTTCGGGAAGAAGTTCTTGTCGTCTTTCAGCAGCTTCAGATGCATGGCGGCAATCATGCCATCCGTCGCCTGGGCCGAAACTACATCAAGATCGCCCTGGCCCAGCGCCTGATAGGCAAGGCCCAGATTCATCGGCTTCACATATTCTCGGCCGGCTTCGAAACCGTAGACCTTCTGCAGGCCGAGGAGACCGTCCGGACGCTTCGGAAACTCCGCCGTGGTGCCCATCATCAGCGGCTTGCTGGCATTGTAGGACGCCGCCATGTCGGAAATTGTCGTCATGCCGTCGGTCTTCGGGTTATCCAGACGGATCGCCATGGCATAGGTGTTGTTGGCCTTGGAGGGCATCAGCCACACCAGGCCCTTCTTGGCGTCAAGTTCCTTGACCTTCTCATAGGTCTGTTCTGGCGACAGCTTGTCTTTCACCTTGTTGAAGGTGACCAGCGAGGTGCCGGTATATTCCCAATACATGTCGATCTCGCCGTTCTCCAGCGCGGCGCGGACGATCTTCGTGCCCATGCCGTCATTCTTGACGACGTTATAGCCTTTGCTTTGCAGAAGCTGCTTGGTGATCTCGGCGATGATAAGCTGCTCGGTGAAATCCTTGCCGCCGATGCGGATGTCCTTGGCGCTGGCGCTGGTGACGCCGACACCGGCGCCAAGGGCGCCGCCGAGAACGCAGGCCGTGGTCATGGCTATGAAAGCGGTGGTCAGTTTCTTGAAATTGATCATCTCTTGTCCTCCCTTTTGATCAAATGTTTTTTTGTCAGCGAAGCGGATTAATTCCTTTCGGTACCAGCCAGTATTGCAACAGCCCGACGACGAAATCGGTGAGCACGGCGAGGAGTGCCGTCGGGATGATACCTGCCAGTAGCATCGGCAATTCGTCGAGCGCGATACCGGTGAAGATCAGTTCGCCGAGCCCGCCCGCACCGATCAGGAAAGCGAGCGGTGCCGTACCGACGCAGATCGACAAAGCGGTGCGGATGCCACCGAAGATGACGAAAAGCGCATTGGGAAATTCGACGCGCCAGAAAATCTGCCGCGGCGTCATGCCCATGCCCTGCGCCGCCTCGATCAACATCTTCGGCACATTGCGCAGGCCGGCATAGGTGTTGCGCACGATCGGCAGCAACGTCGCCATCCACAGGCCGAAGACCGCCGGCATGGTACCGATGCCAAGTACCGTCATGCAGAGCGCGATGATGGCGAGGGTCGGGATGGTGCTGCCGAGATTGAAGACCTGGAGCACGAGTTCGGCCGCGCGACGAAAGACAGGCCGCGACAGGATGATGCCGGCCGGAATGCCGGTGACGAGTGCCAGACCGCCGGCATAGGCGACGAGCACGATATGCTGGCCGCCGAGGTAAACGATATCCTCCTGATAGGTCAGGATATCTTCAGGTGTGTCGCCGGTGAACCACCAGGTGCCGAGAGCGATGACCAGCACCAGCCAGGGAATCAACCGCCCAAGCTTGAACGCCCCTACCGTTCCGCCCCGCAGGGGCAGACGCGGCGCGGCGCCGGCAATCCTATCGACACTCACGTCGCTCATGCGGCGATCTTAGAATTGGCAAGGCTTTTGACGATCGAGCGATAGGTCAACACGCCTTGCAATTTGCCGTCCTCATCTACGCAGGGGATGACCGGCATGTCATGGGTGAACATCAAAGCGACCGCGCTACGCAGATCTGCCTTGACCGGAACAGTCACGCGCACCGGCTCGGCAACCTCGCGGCAACGTCCCTCGGCCGTGCTTCCCCGACCTGCACTCTCCTGACCATTGATCCGGCTTGCCGCCACGATGCCGCTCGGCCGCCCCTCGCCATTCAGCATGACGATCGCCGGCTGGCCATTATTGTGCATCAGCTCCCGGGCTCTCGCCACCGGATCCCCGGGCCGCACGATAGCGGCCGTCAGCATCGCATCGGCGACCTGCACCAGGCGCAGCAGCTTCAGCGAGCGGTCGGATCCCAGGAAGGTATCGATGAACGGCGTTGCCGGATTGGACAGCAGATGCTCCGGCGAGGCGAACTGTTCCAGCCGCCCGGCGCGGAAGATAGCGATCTTGTCGGCCATCTTCACCGCCTCGTCCAGATCGTGGGAGACGAAGATGACGGTCTTGCGCAGAGTCTTCTGCATGCGCAGGAACTCGTCCTGAATCACCTCGCGGTTGATCGGATCGATGGCGCCGAATGGCTCGTCCATCAGCATGACCGGTGGATCGGCCGCCAAAGCACGCAGCACGCCGACGCGTTGCTGCTGTCCGCCAGACAGCTCCTTGGGATAACGCTTCATGAAGAGATCGGGCTGCAGACCGACCATCTCCAGCAGCTCGGCGGCACGTGCCCGCGACTTCCTGCGGTCCCAGCCCAGCAGGTCCGGCACCACGCAGATATTGTCCGCCACGGTCTTGTTGGGAAAGAGGCCGATCTGCTGGATCACATAGCCGATCGAACGGCGAAGTTGGATCGGATCGATATGCGTCACATCCTTGCCGTCGATGAAAATCTTGCCGCTGGTCGGTTCGATCAGGCGGTTGATCATCTTCATCGTCGTTGTCTTTCCGCAGCCGGAGGGGCCGAGCAGGACGCAGATTTCACCGGCCGGCAAGTCGAAACTGACGCGATCGACCGCCGTGATGCCGCTGCCCGGCATGCCGAAGACCTTAGTTAGATTTTCCAGCCGGATCATGCCGCCACTCCCGTCGCCAAGCCTTTCGGTGTCAACAACTTCTGCACAAAGGCCAGGGAGAGATCGACGACGATGGCCAGGATCGAGACGGCGACTGCCCCGGTAATGAGCTGGCGCGGATCGGTCTGGCTGATGCCGCGCGAGATGAAAGTGCCGAGCCCGCCGGCACCGATATAGGCGGCGATGGCGGTCACACCGATATTCATCACGACCGCCGTGCGGATGCCGGCCATGATCACCGGTATAGCCAACGGTATCTCCACCTGGCGCAGTCGCTGCAACGGGCTCATCCCCATGCCGATACCGGCCTCGCGCAGGGCAGGATCGACATCGGCGATGGCGGTATAGGTGTTGCGGATGATCGGCAGCTGCGAATAGAGGATAACGGCGATTACCGCCGGCACATAGCCGATGCCGTAGCCGAGAGGCGACAGCAGTGGGATCATCAGGCCGAACAACGCAATTGACGGCACGGTGATCAGCATCGACGCCAGATAAAGGACGAGATCCGCCGCGCGCTTCGATTGTGTGATCGCCAGGCCAATGGGCACGCCGGTCAATACCGCGATCGAGACAGCGACGGCGACGATGGAGATATGTTCCAGCGCCCGCGAGCCGATCAAGCTGATATTATCATAGGCGAATTGTAGCGTTTCCATGAGTTCGGCCTCTCAAGTTCGCTGGCGACGAAGCACCGGCGCGTCAAAGCGCGCTGTAAATGCTCGCCGCGTTTTCAAAGGTGTAGCGAAGCGGCACCGATCCCTCGACCATCCAGCTATCGACCGTCCCCCCGGCCATCATCCGGCACGCACCCTCCATCGTTGTCACCGCACCACCGTAAAGCCGGTTGGCAAGGTTGAGAATGCCGGTTTGATGCATCGTTTCGTTACCGCTGCCGCAAGCATCCTTGATCAGCACGACATGGAAGCCGAGATCGATGGCATCCTTGACCGTCGCGTCGATGCAGGCCTCTGTCCACACACCGCAGATGAACAGCCAGTCGATGCCGCGCCGCCTGAGATCGTCGACCAACGGTCCCTTGCGTAGCGCGCTCGCTTCCGATTTGACGAAGACAGGCTCATCGCCGACCGGCGCCACTTCATTGCAGATCGCCGAAAGCGGATTGCGCCGATCGCTGAAGGCGGAGCTTCCATCCGGCATCACCGGATGGAAGCGGCGCATCTCCTGCCTGTCGGAATCGACGATATAGGCCGCATGCAGCACGGTCACGCCGCTGACGCGAGCGACCTGCTGCAATTGCCGGACATTGCTGATGATCGTGTCGAAACCGGCCACCAAGTATCTTTTGTCCAGGCGATGCTCTTCCTGCAGATCGATGCAGAGCAAAGCTGCCTGGCCGGGCGGGACCGAAAGGCCTTGCCTCATACCTGCATCCCCAGAAGCTCGTCCTCATAGGGGAAGCGCGATAGAACCTCGCAGCCCGTCTCGGTGATCAGGATTTCGTCTTCCAGCTTGACGCCTTCGCGACCATGCTTTTCGCCGATATAGCTTTCGACGCTGACCACCATGCCCGGTATCAGCACGCCATCCTTGCCATAGGTGGCGTAATCGATGGCATGGGCGATGAACGGCGTCTCGCCATGCATGCCGACGCCATGCATCACCGAGGTATAACGCTGCTCGACGAAACGATCGGGGATCTTCCAGGCTTTTTCGGCGATTTCGCGGAACTGCATGCCCGGCTTTACGATGCCGATATTATGCTGCACCTGATCATAGGCCATACGATAAAGCATCTTCTGATAGTCGGTGGGCTTGCCTGGGCCGCAGCGGAAGCTGCGCGAGAAATCGGAGAAGTAGCCATAGCAGCCGATCATATCGGTATCAAGCGCGACGATCTCACCCGGCCGCACCTTGCGCCCGCTAGCCTCGTTGAACCAGGGATTGGTGCGCTGGCCCGAGCTCAGCAGGCGGGTTTCGATGAACTCGCCGCCCTGGCGAATTACCTCATGATACATCGTGGCGAAAAGCTCGTTCTCCGACACGCCCGGCTTGATCGCCTCGCGCACCGCGGCAACCGCCGCTTCGGCACCAGCCATCGAGGCCTGCAGGCATTTGATCTCTTCGTCGGTCTTGATCGCACGCACGGCGAGAATTTCACCCTGGCAATCCTTCACGTCGCAACCGCGCTTCTGCAGTGCGATAGCATGGAGATGGGCGCAACGGTCGAGGCCGATCTTCATCGAGCCGCCGCCATGCGTCTTCAAGAGATCGGTGATCTCATCGGCAAAGGCGCCGGCCGATTCGTCGTCGCGGTTGGAGACCGAAGACCAGACCAGCTTCGATGGCCGCGCCTCATCCACCGTGTCGAGCACCAGCGAGACGTGATAGCTCTGCGGATATTCGAATAGGATGACCGGCCCTTCGGTCGGAATGAAGAAATAGCGGGTCGAATTGCGCAGGAAATAACCGAACATGTTGCGCGAACCGGTCGCGTAACGCTGGTTATAGGGATCGAACAGGATGATCGCGCCAT
>Ga0255336_101593_pt1 | contig 15295 bp, 17 predicted proteins | sample MeOH1_35cm_T3_17_FD_189102 | JGI IMG/M metagenome (GOLD analysis project Ga0255336, IMG submission 189102) | Sandy soil microbial communities from University of British Columbia, Vancouver, Canada - MeOH1_35cm_T3_179 | ecosystem: Engineered > Artificial ecosystem > Sand microcosm > Unclassified ...
GGATATAGCCGGCCGCGATCGAGCAGCCCAATGACAGCACCGGCGACCAGGCGAACCAGTTGCACCACACCGACAAGGGCGCGATCAGCTTGCTGTAGCGCAGCCAGGCCGCCGCCCCGTAGATCGAGGCCCCACCCGATTTGTTGGGAAAAAGACCGGCGATCTCCGCATAGGTGAAGGATTGCACGAAGCCCATGATCATCGACACCGTCCAGATCACGAAGGCTGGGATCCCCACCGTCCCGGCAATGCCGCCGATCGAGAACAGGACCAGTGCCGGCACGCCGCTGGCCACCCAGAACGCACCCTTCCAGTCAATCGCACGGACAAGCTCACCCTGCCCGCTACTCGTTTCCGCAACTGACGCCATTTCCCCCTCCCAGAGGTTAATTGATGACAGATATTTTGATCGTCATTTTTCTTTGGCGGGACGGATCGTTTCTCCCCAGAACAGATCCGCCCGCGTGAAATCGAGCCGAGTACGGCTATTCCGGATCCCAACCGGGCGAAGTCGGTGCGCCATCATCGTATTGCGACAGCCATTGGACCACCGTATCGCGGTAGCGCGACAACCCCTTGTAATCGGCCAGTTCCGGATGCAGTCCCTTCAGCACCCGATGGAAGCGCCGTGCCCATTTCGGATAGGTCACCAGTTCCTGCATGCTGATCAGATAGCAGCGGATCGGAAAGACGATTGCATTCGACCGGGGCAGCCGGAAGAAGGATTGCAGCTCGACCCGGAGATGCACTTTCTCGCCGACATTCTCCGGCGTCACCGTGGTGCGGTCCGGACCCCATTTGTGATAGTTCTCGGGGCTGGTATCGAGCCGCGGATTGATCGTCATGGTCCAGTTGAAGCGCCGTACCGGCTGGCCATGCTGCAGGTTGAGCATGAATTTCAGCGCCCGTTCGAAAACGCCCATCTGATGGGCGAGCGGCACCGGCCCGTGCCATTCGAAGAAATTCATGCCGATATCGAAATCCAGCGACCAGTCGGCCTGGGTCGTCACCATGCCGGCATCCATCCACAGGTTGTTGTCGCGCTGGTCGAGAACCGCAAAGTCGCCCTGGCTCTGCCGGGTGATGTATTCCATCGGCTCGTAAGGCAGGGTGCTGGTATCGCCGAAGGTGAATTTATCGTCGATGCCGAGCGCCTTGTTGACCCAGTGCCATTTATCGCCGTCCCTGGTCAGCGAGAAGATCTCCGGATAGCTCTTGGACTTGCATTCCATCAGCAGCTCCAGGAGATCCCATTGCGCCGTCATCATATGCGGCAGCGCCTGGCAGCGCAGCGGGTCCTCGGCCAGCACCTTGGCGCGGTCCTCCATCTCACTGACGTAATGCTCGTCGACATCGATCGGGTGTTCGAAGACGGAACCCTTCTTGCCCGGCACATGCGGTTCGATATTGACCGAATACATGTAGCTGTCTTCGGCAAAGGGGAAGGGAAAGCGGCGGATGGCGGCTGGACTGTTCCGGAACGTGAAATCGTCGCGGAACGTCTCTTTCTTGAATGCGATACTCATTTGGCCCTCCCAGGATCGCCGCTATAGCGCGGCGTATCCGATCGTCACATCCGTTGATCAAAGCCGCTTTAAAGGTCGAGGACGAGTTCTCCGCCTTTGAAGCGCGATACGCAGATCATGATCTTCTTGCCGGACTGGCGATCATCATCCGTGAGATAGTGGTCGTTATGCTGGATCTCGCCATCCGCGCTGCAGACGCTGGTCTCGCATTGCCCGCAGGCGCCGCCGCGGCAGAGGAAATTGGCGTCGATATTATGCGCCTCGATCGCCTCCAGGATGCTCTGGTGCTCGCCGACCATGAATTCGATCTTCGATTTCTGCAGCCTGACGAGGAATGGCTTGCCGGAAGGCGGCGCCAGGAACTGCTCGGAATGGATATTCTCCTCCGGCCAGCCGGCATGCCGCGCCTTGCCGGTGAAAAAGGCGATCATCGCCGCCGGGCCGCAGATATAGAGATGGGTTCCGAGCGGCTGATGCTCCAGGAGATGGTCGACATCGATCATCTGCCCTTCGCCCTCGCAATAGAGATTGACCCGCTTCGCGCCGTAGCGGTCCTGCAGCTCGCGCCAATAGGCGCCGTGGCTGCGCGAACGGAAACCGTAATGCAGTTCGAAATTGCCGGCGGCGGCCGCCAACCCGTCCATCATCGCCATGAACGGTGTGATGCCAATGCCGCCGGCGACGAAGATATGCTTGCGGCCGGTGCCGTTGATCGGGAAGAGGTTGACCGGGTTGCTGAGCGTGAGCCGATCGCCGACCTTCACCCGGTCATGCATGAAATGCGAGCCGCCACGTGAGTCCTGCACCCGCAGCACACTGATCTCGTAAAAGCCGGGATCATTGGGCGAGGACATCAGCGAATAGGGATTGCGATAGATGACGGTCGCGCCCGCGGCATCCGTCCCGCGCATGGTAACGACAACATGCGAGCCGCCGGAAAAATACGGCAGCGGCTTGCCGTCGACGGAGACCAGGCGGAAGCGCTTGACCGTATCCGCGACCTGCGTGATCGCCGCAACTTCAACCGGGTGATCGACGTTCTTGGTCATTTATAGAGTTCCTCCACCGGAGGAATCTCGGCCGGCACTTCGGCGTTGATGCAGACCCCCTGAAAGGCGCCGATGCGGCGCGAATAGTGATCGCGCACCAACAGGGTCAGGCCGCAATGACTGCAGGTGACCGGGCTGGTCGTCACGCTCTCGGTGATACCCTTGCAATGCACGCAGGCGACGCGCCTGGCCAGCGAGCCGCGATGTTCGGTGCGGATGGAGTTGAAGTTGATGCCGGCATCGGTGCCGACCTGCATGACCTGGCCAATCAGGCCTTCGGTCCCGGCGGTATAGAGCCGCAGGCCCATATGCGCGTTCGCCAGGATGACCTGCAGACGGACGAGCAAGGTCGGGATGGTGGGCGCTTCCCAGTAGCTTGCCACGCCGCTGGCGCGTAGCGCGGCCGCATGATCGCTGCCCTGGGGGACATAGAGAATTTCCGCCTTGGCGCGAAAATCCGCGTCTTTCAGTTCTGGTCTTTCCAGCAGCGCCAGCGCACCTTCACCGCCCAAGGCAAAAAGATGGCGCTTCGCATATGGATCAATCATGAGGCCGTGATATTCCGGCCTGCTCTTGATGCCCGAAACCAACATATGTTCGACCCTGACTCTGCCCTGAGACCACACGACAACCGCGAATGGCCTCAGGACGCTGATAACATCTCCTCGAACCGACGGAATCTTTGCGGTCTGCCGGACTTAGCCGACCGCCGTCCGCTTCTTCTTTTCCGGATCGTCAAAGGTAATCGTATGGGCGATAGCGCTCGCCTTCACATTCTTGCCGCGCACTTCCAACTTGGTGCCCTGCTTGGCATAGGGCACGTCGAGGCGGACGATCGCCATCGATTTCCTGGTCAGCTTGGAATAGGACGGACAGGTAACGACGCCGACCTTCTTGCCGTCGGCCCAGATCTCGTCGCCGGCATCGGTCATCTTGTCGGCATCGACCAGCAGGCCGAAGATCTTGAAGCGTTCCTTGCCCTTCAGGCGGGCATGCTCCTCGGCGCCGCGGAAGCCGGTCTTGCCCGGGCTCACCGTGAAATCGAGGCCGAGTTCCCAGAGCGAATCGCCGGGCGCCTGATCGGGGAAGGGGTACATCTGCGAATTGTCATAGGGGTAGAACAGCAGATAGCTTTCGACCCGCAAGAGATCGAGCACACTGAAGCAGACCGGCACGATGCCCATGCTCTTGCCCTCGGCGAGGATGGTGTCCCAGACCAGATGGGCATCCTGGCCGCGCACGAAGATCTCGTAGCCGCGCTCGCCGGTATAGCCGGTGCGCGAGATGGTGATCGGCGCGCCGAACAGGCTCGCCGGCATGTGGTGGAAATATTTGAGGTCGCGGATGCCCGGAATATGCTTGGCCAGGAAATCGACCGCGACCGGCCCCTGCAGCGACAGGTCGTGGAGATCGTCATCGAACAGCACAGCGCAATTGCGTCCGGCGGCCTGCCTGACCACTTCCTCATGTCCCGAGCCGGAGCCATGCACCAGCATCCAGGAATTGGGGCCGGTGCGATAGACGATGCAGTCATCGGTGAAATGGCCGCGCTCGTTCAGCATGCAGGCATAGACCGCCTTGCCAGGATAGAGTTTGCTGACGTCGCGGGTGGTGATGTAGTCGAGGATATGGATGGCATGCGGGCCGACCAGATGGATCTTCTTCAAGCCGGACACATCCATCAGCCCGGCCTTGGTGCGAACCGCCACATGCTGGTCGAGGATATCGGAATCATAGGTCCAGGCCGTCCCCATGCCGCTCCAGTCTTCAAGCTTGGAGCCAAGCGCGCGATGGCGATCGTTAAGAACGGAAAAGCGCCAGCTTAAAGCCATGTATCCTCCCGATATATTTCATGTAATGATTTTTTATTTCCCACAGGTTAATTGCCATTTTCGAAATTGCAATCGGAATTATCGCGCAGCGCAACAAAAGGCCGGGCGAGCTGCGATAAGCGTGGCTCTTCCCCCAAGCATGGCCAGGGCTATGCGACCACAGCGTGACTTTCCTGTCATCGATACGCCATCCTATGACCGGCTGGAGGGGAAAGACGGAGCGCAGGCGCCTGTCCGTTATTTCGCCAGCCGGGAATGCCATGCCATCGCCTCACCTGTTATGCTTCCGCAGACTTTCGGATAGTCATGACCGAATGGTCAAACTGGCCGATCGCGCGGCCCGGCTCTCTGCCGACTGATGGAAAGCGACACGACAAATGACGGAAACAGACTCGTCGATCCGATTCCGCCGCAACCTGCAGGGCGAGGTGGACAGCGCCGATTTATACAGCGTCCTGGCCGAGGCCGAGCAGGATCCGCATCTGCGCGAGGTCTATCGCCGCCTAGCGGCGGTCGAGGAAGCCCATGCCGCCTTCTGGCGCAACCAGTTGCAGCGGATCGGCGCGCGGCAGGTGGGGATGCGGCCCGGCTGGCGGACGCGCGCCCTCGCCTGGCTGGCGCGCCGCTTCGGCCCGCAATTCGTGCTGCCGACCATCATGGCCCAAGAGCAGCGCGACAGCGGGCAATACGAAACCCAGCCGGAGGCCGTCGCCGCCGGCCTCGACGCAGCCGAACGCTCGCATGACCGCATCGTCCAAGCGGTCGTCACCAGCCTGCCGGGCGGGCTTTCGGGCAGCAGCCTGGCGCGGCTGGAAGGACGGCACCGCACCGGCGGCAACGCCTTGCGGGCGGCGGTGCTGGGCGCCAATGACGGGCTGATCTCCAATCTCAGCCTGGTCATGGGTGTGGCCGGCGCCATCGGCTCGGGGCAGACGATCCTGCTGACCGGCCTCGCCGGGCTGGTCGCCGGCGCCTGCTCGATGGCGCTCGGCGAATGGCTGTCGGTCACCAGTTCGCGCGAACTCAACCAGCAGCAGATCGGCATCGAGACCGACGAACTGGAACGCATGCCGGAAGAGGAAAAGGAAGAACTCATTCTCATCTATCAGGCGAAGGGCCTCGACGAAGCCCAGGCGCGCGCCCTTGCCGAAAAGCTGATGGCCAACAAGGAGACGGCGATCGACACGCTGGTGCGCGAAGAGCTCGGCATCGATCCCGAGGAACTCGGCGGCTCCGCCTGGTCGGCGGCGGCGGCCTCTTTCGCGCTCTTCAGCCTTGGCGCCATCTTTCCGGTTCTGCCGCTGTTCTGGCTGGACGGGCGGGCGGCGCAGATCGCCAGCCTCGCCTCGAGCGGCGTGGCCCTCGCCCTGATCGGCGCCGGCACCTCGCTTTTCACCGGCCGCAGCCTGGCCTTCTCCGCCCTGCGGCAGCTCGGCACCGGCTTCCTGGCGGCGGCCGTCACCTATGGCATCGGCCGTCTCTGCGGCGTCGCCCTCGGCGGGTGAGCGCGCAAGGCCGGCAGAGCGGGCCAGGCGACACCGGCGGACGGCCGCAACGAAAAGGGGCGCCCGCAGGCGCCCCTCCCCTCGTCTCGTGATATCGCCAGCGATCAGGCGTCGCCGTAGCCGATGATGCCCTTCACCTCGAGGAAATCGTGGATGCCCCAATCGGCATATTCGCGGCCGTTGCCCGACTGCTTGTAGCCGCCGAAGGGCGCGAAGGTATCCCAGTCCGGATAGTTGATATTGACCTGGCCGGCGCGCAGCTGCCGCGCCACCTTGCGGGCGTGCTGGATGTCCTTCGACTGCACATAGGCGGCAAGGCCATAAACGGTGTCATTGGCGATCTCCACCGCCTGCTCTTCCGTCTCATAGGGAATGATCGACAGGACCGGGCCGAAGATCTCTTCCCGGGCGATGGTCATGTCGGGGCGCACATTGCCGAACACGGTCGGGCGCACATAATAGCCGCGATTGAGGCCTTCCGGCCGGCCGGTGCCGCCGGTCACCAAGGTGGCACCCTCGGCGATGCCGGCCTCGATCAGGCGCTGCACCTTGTTGAACTGCAGCTCGCTGACCACCGGGCCGAGGACGGTATCGGCCGCCTTCGGATCGCCGACCTTATGCGCCTCGGCCGATTTCCTGGCGATGACGAGCGCCTCGTCATGACGGCTGGACGGCACCAGCATGCGGGTCGGGGCATCGCAGGACTGGCCGGTATTGCCGAAGCAGCCTTCCACGCCCTTGGTGACAGCGGTCTCAAGATCCGCATCCGGCAGGATGATATTGGCCGACTTGCCGCCGAGTTCCTGGGCGACACGCTTGACGGTATCGGCCGCAGTCTTGGCAACGATGATGCCGGCCCGGGTCGAACCGGTGAAGGAGACCATATCGACATCCTTATGGCCGGCCATTACCTGGCCGACCGAGGGACCGTCGCCATTAACCAGGTTGAAGACACCGGCCGGCGTGCCCGCCGCATGCATGATCTCGGCCCAGACGAGGCCGCTCATCGGCGCGATCTCACTCGGCTTCAGCACCATGGTGCAGCCGGCGGCAATGGCCGGGGCGACCTTGCAGACGATCTGGTTGAGCGGCCAGTTCCACGGCGTGATCAGCGCGACCACGCCGATGCCTTCCTTGACGATCCGGGTCTTGCCGCGCTGATGCTCGAACTCGAAGCTTTCCAGCGCCGCGATGGTCGCTTCCATATGCGCGCGGCCGGCCCAGGTCTGCGCATCGCGCGCCCAGCTCATCGGCGCGCCCATTTCATCGGACACAGCCTTGGCGATGTCTTCAGCGCGTTCGTTATAGATTTCCAGAATCCGCTTCAGCAGCGCCAGGCGCTCCGCCTTGCCGGTCTTGGTGAAGGCGGGAAAGGCGGCCTTGGCGGCGGCAACGGCGCGATCGACATCAGCAGCGCTGCCGACCGAAATGGTGGCAAAGGCCTCTTCCGTCGCCGGATTGATGACGTCGAGCGTGGCCGGCTTTACCGGGTCCACCCAGGCGCCATTGATGTAGAACTTCAGATGATTGCTCATGATCGCGTCCATTCAGTTGAAACGTCGCATCGGCATGTCGGAAGCGCTGTGCGATGGCCTGTCATAGGCGGGTCGCGCACAAAGGTACAGGCGAAAGCGCGGGCCGCTTGGAGCCCCCACCATGAGTTTTTTGCATTTGCCCTTTGACCGAGCCTGCCCAACCAAATGTAACGCATCTCTTGCAACGGAACGGAGCGAAGCATTGGCAATCACCTGTCCGCCATGCTCCCTCCGCCAGATCTTGCGCCGGGGGCACGCCTTAACGCGCATGTGAAGCGAGAGGGGGAACAAAGATCCCCTAGGCGGGATTTTTTGGCTGCAGGGGCGACGCATTTCGCGACCGCCGGTTAAGCGCGCCCGCTGCGGCCTGCCGACGGCGCCCGCCGTATCGGTCCCGGATTCTCGATGATGGAGGTACGCCATGCAGCCGCTGAAGAGCCTTGCCCAGCGAGATGAACCTGCAATGCCGCCGCTATGCGCGGCGGCAGCCTGGCGCAGGGCGGCGCTGGCGGCGACACTGCCGGCACTCCTGCTTGTTGCCGGCTGCGCCCCGCAGAACTCGCCGCCGCAGCAGGTGGAAGCGCAGGCTCCCAGCGTCACCTATAAGTATCGGGGAGACCAGGAACTGTTGCAGGCCAACCAGAACGCCATGACCTATTGCAGTCAATTCCATTCGGTGGCCCAAACCGAAAACATCAAGAACGCGTCGGACGGCAGCAAGACGGTGATCTTCCGCTGCTCGGCTATGCCTCCCGCCACTGTCGCCACGACGACGACGCTGGGCTCGAATATGGCCTATCCTTATCGCACCGACCAGGAGTTGCTGGAGGCTTCGCGAAATGCCGATCTCTATTGCCAGAACCGAGGCTCCCAGCGGGCGGTTGCGACCGTGGTGACGAATCTCGACGGGACGAAGAGCGTCAGCTTCCAGTGCACGCCTTGATCAGGCGGGTCGCATGGTCAAATCGCATGGATGCGGCGAGCGATAAACCGCTTTGCCATCACTTCGGCAGACCGGCATCGCTAAGGGCCGTGGCGAAAGTCTCGAGGTCTTGCGGACGCTGGAACGGCAGCCATTCACCCAGGTTAGAGAGTCGCAGCGCCGGATCGAGCCGGCAAAGCTGGCGCACCGCCAGCCGGGCCTTGTCGCCATGTCCCGCACGCGCATAAATGGCAGCAAGGATGCTGATCGGCAGGGCGTGATCGGACATATGTCGCGCAGCCTTTTCCGCCCAGAACAAGGCGTCTTCCGTGCGGCCCGCCAGCAGATGTGCCATTGCGGTACCGACCTCCATCCGATGCATGTCGGGACCGAGCGGGTTCAGGCGCATTCCGGCGGTGATCCGCTCGATCGCATCATCCAGCTCGCCGCGCCAGATTCGCAGGAACCCGCCCAGATACCAGCCGGCCGCGAGATTCGGGTCCAGCACCAGCGCGCGATCGAGCAATGCGATGCTGCTGTGGAAATCGTGGGTTAAATGCGCCAGGGCATGGGCGCTTGCAGCCAGAGCAACCGCGTCGTCCCGGCCCAGTTCCACGGCGCGGCGCGCCAAACGCGTGCCCTCAGTAACCTCCCGCTCAAAATCGGTCACCCAGCGGCTGAGCTTGCGCCAGGAATAGCACCAGGCTGCCATGGCATGGGCCGAGGCGAATTCCTGATCGCGCTGCATAGCCTCGTAAAACATCGCCAGCGCCTCGTCGATTGCGCTCCTGGAAACCTGATGGAAATTCCACATGCCGCGAAGGTAGTAGTCATAGGCGTCGAGACTTCCGGTCGGCTTGTGACGCGCGCGTTCGATCTCCGCGCTCTCCAGGTGTGGCGCCAGCGCGCCGATGACACTGGTGGTGATCTGGTCCTGCAGGTCGAAAAGGTTATCGAGCGCGCTTTCGAAGCGCTCCGACCACAGGCTGGTTCCTGCGGTGGCGTCGACAAGCTGACCGGTGATCCGCACCCTGTTCGCCGCCTTGCGCACGCTGCCCTCCAACAGGTAACGCACGCCGAGTTCCCGGCCGACCTGCTTCACGTCGACGGCTCGTCCCTTGTAGGTGAAGCTCGAATTGCGCGCGATGACGAACAGCCAGCGCATCCGCGACAAGGCCGAGATGATGTCGTCCACCACGCCGTCCACGAAGTAATCGTGGCCGGGATCGCCGCTCAGATTCAGGAACGGCAGAACAGCAATGGATGGGCGATCCGGAACTGCCAGGCCGGCTTCATCAGGCTTGATGGCACCTGCTTTTTCTGCTGCATCGAATTCACGCACGGCGCCCACGAACCGGTAGCCCTTTCGCGCGACCGTGCGAACCAGGCGCTGTTCGTCCCCGGTATCGCCGACCGCCTTGCGGACCGCGTTGATATGGCTGGTCAAGGTGGATTCCGAGACGATCCGGCCACGCCAGACGACATCCATCAGGTCGTCCTTGCTGACGACGCGCTCGCGGTTCTGCACCAGACAGATCAGCAGGTCGAAGACCTGTGGCCCGGTCACGATCATCTCGCTCCCGCGGGCCAGCTCCCGCCGATCGGAGTCGAGCACAAAGTCCTCAAACTGGTATCGCACGGAGCCTCCTGATCGCCTGCCCTGTAACAGGGGTTAGCTCAAGCAAGCAGGCTCACGCGATGGCCTATCGGACGAAGTGGCTTACGTCAGCCGGATCGCAGCGCCATCGGTCGAGCAGCCGGGATTCAAGCACAGCTCGGCACGGCTGCAAAGCGTTGCGACATCCGGCTTTCGGTCGCCTCCTGTGAGCGACGGTGCTGGGATGGCTATCCCGACATTAACGCCGGCGTCCTTCCTTCGCAGGTCCCGGTTAAATTCAGCCATTGCGGCGGCGGCACGGCCATGGTCGCGGAGGTTTTGGACAACAAGGCACGGCAAATTCACGTTCGCCTGAAAGTCTTGCATTTCCGTGTGGTCCATCCTCCATCCGATCGTCTCGATGGAGGGGCAGCCATGAAGATCATCGTCATCGGCGCCATGACATCACGTCCCCCGGTGCCGGCAATCATGTTTAACATTGTGATACGGCGCTGGCGCAGACGAATAGCGCGTCTATTCGACCCCTATAAGCCAGAGCTTCACTACATGCGTGGCCCCGGCCCGAGGTGGCGCGAGAAATATGGCCCTGTCAGCCCGCAGGCCGATAGCGCTGCATTCCCGGGAACAGCTTTGCCGCTTGGTATCGGGGGAGGGCAAAGCCCCGACCTCGGGGATTTTTAGACGGAAATCCAAGACATTTTTGACGTCGCAACAAAGTCTTTCCGCGCGTGATCGATCATTCTCGCTCCGTCAACCCACCGAAGGGGGAGCAATCACGAAGCGCATCGTCGCCCCGGCATAGAGGGCCTTGCCTCGTTCAAGGCCGCGCCGCGGCCCGGTCAATAATGGAAGTCAACCTGAGGAGTTTGCAATGACACAGCGTATCCTGATCATCGGTGCCGGTTTCGCCGGCATGTGGAGCGCCTTGAGCGCGGCGCGCCTCTTGGACCAGACCAGGAAGGAAGGCGCGGTGGAAATCGCGCTGATCGCCCCGGAGCCGGCCCTGCATGTGCGGCCGCGCTTTTACGAAGTCAATCCGACCGCCATGCAGGCGCCGCTCAAGGACGTGTTCGATGCGGCCGGCGTCAACTACATCCGGGGCAGCGTGCAACAGATCCGCCCGGCGAGGCATGAGGTTGAAGCGACCGGCCCCGACGGCAAGAGCTTCACCCTCTCTTACGACCGCCTGATCCTGGCCACTGGCAGCAAGCTGGTGGAGCCGCCGATTCCCGGTCTTAAGGAATTCAGCTTCAATGTCGATACGCTGGCCAATGCCGGCAGACTGGAAGCACATCTCGCGACATTGAAGGATCTGCCGGACACGCCCTCCCGTAATACCGTCGTCGTCGCGGGCGGCGGCTTCACCGGTATCGAGACGGCAACGGAAATGCCGGCGCGCTTGCGCTCGATCCTGGGCGAGGCCGCGGATGTGAAGGTGATCATCATCGAGCGCAATGCCGATATCGGTCCCGATCTCGGGCCCGGTCCGCGCCCGGAGATCATGCAGGCGCTGAATGAGCTCGGCATCACCTGGCGGGTCAATGCGGCCGTGACGAGCATCGATGCCGCCGGCCTCACCACCTCGAGCGGCGAGCGTATCGAAGCAAAGACCGTGATCTGGACCGCCGGCGTCAAGGCCAGCCCCTTGACGGCGCAGATCGAGGCCGAGCGCGATGTCCTGGGACGCCTGCATGTGACGCCCGATTTGCAGGTCAAGGGCGTGCCGACAATCTTCGCCACCGGTGACGTCGCCTATGCCGCCACCGACGATATCGGCAATCACGCGGTGATGTCCTGCCAGCATGCCATCAGCCTCGGGCGGTATGCCGGGCATAACGCCGCCGCCGATCTGATCGGCCATCCGACGCAGCCCTATAGCCAGCCGAAATATGTGACCTGTCTCGATCTCGGCGCCTGGGGTGCGGTCTTCACGGAAGGTTGGCATCGCGAGGTGAAATTGCGCGGCATGGAAGCGAAGACGCTGAAGCGCCAGATCAACGGCGAATGGATCTATCCGCCGCTGGCCGACCGGGCGGCAATCTTCGCCGCCGCCGATCCGGCCAATCTGGTGGCGTGACGGCGACGTCCTGTGGCACCTGATGAAAAAGCCGGCTCTCCCGATCAGTCATTCTCGATCAAGGGGAGGGGGGCCGGCTTTTACATGCGGCGCCGGTTCGACCGCTCGGGGCTCTGCCTCCAGCCGCTTACGCGCACTTAACCCGGTCGAGCGCTCGGCGAGGAGCGCCAGGCGATCATAGGCCGCGACGGGATAGTTCGAACGGCGCTGCAGCTCGATGTCGACCGACGCTCTTGCCGCTAAAGCTTGAGTCGCGCTGCCACGTGATCGATCGCCATATCCAATGCCGACTCCAGCGGCCGGGTCGATCGCATGGTTTGTGCGAGCAAGAGCCCGCCCTGCAGGCTGGAAAGCATCGCCTCCGAAAGCCCCTCCAGGTCGCTACCCGGCTTCTTCCCTGCCCGAGCCTGCATCCTTGCAAAGGCCAAACTGAAGTATGATGCCCATCTGGCAAAATTCGCTGCCAGTGCCGCGCGTGTCCGCGGCGCCTCCGACAGTTCGGCAGCCAGAGAGCCCAGCGGGCAGCCCCCGGCACAATGGGTTTGCCGCGTCAGTTCGACCACGGCATCGCGCCACCTGCGAAGTCCGGCAAGCGAACTGAGCTTTCGCAACAGCTCTTCATGCGTCGCAAGCACGCAATCGGCCTGCCTTTGAATGACGGCGAGCACGAGCTCGTCCTTGTCAGCGAAGTAATGATAGACCTGTGATTTGCTGACCTTGCTGGCCGCGATCACCGCGTCAATCGTCGTGTTCGCGGCGCCGTGCGCACGCACCAGCTTCGTCGCGGCATCGACGATGCGCGCTCGCGTTGCTACCCCCCGTGCCGTCTTGGGCACTGCAATCACCTCTGTACTCATTTTTTTATCATAGTTGACAATGCGAGAGTTCGCAAGGTATTGGACTAAATAGTCCAATTTTTGGGAGTCAAAGGAATGCCTCGTCTCGACAATGGTGATGCCTTTCCGATCTTGGCGTTCGATACGGTCACCGATGGCACCATCTCGGTCCCGCACCATCTGGCCGGCCACTACGGCGTGGTCCTGATGTATCGTGGTTCATGGTGCCCCTACTGCAACATGCAGCTTTCAGGATTTGCGCGGGCGAAAAGCAAGCTTGACCGGCTTGGAATCAAGGTCGTCGCATTGTCCGTTGACAACGAGGCGGACGCCACGGCGCTCGCCGAAAAATACAGCCTGCCTTTTCCGCTCGGCTATGGCGTCAATGCCGACGAGATTGCGGCTTCTACCGGGGCTTACATCAATCACGCTCCGCGCTACCTGCAATCGACCGGTTTCGTGCTCGATCCCGGTGGAAAAGTGATAACCGCCGTCTATTCCAGCGGCGCGATCGGGCGACTGGTTGCCGAAGACGTGATCGGCTTCGTCGAATACCTGAAATCCAAAGCTTGATTGCCAGCTGAACGCTGGAGGCCGCACATGGACAAGCCTGAAGTCGCGGTGATCGTGGGAGCCGGTCCCGGATTGGGCAACGCTCTCGTCCGGCGCTGCGCGAAAGCCGGCATGCGGGTGGCGGCGGTTTCGCGACGAGGCCTCGCAGGCGATGCGGACGGCGATCTGGTTCGCGGCTATTCCTGCGATGCGACGGTTGGCGAGCAGGTCCGGAACGCTTTCGATCGCATAGAAGAGGAGCTCGGCCCACCATCCCTGGTCGTCTTCAATATCGGCATCTGGGACCGCGGGGGAATTCTCGACATTTCCGAGGCACTGTTCGAGCAGGCCTGGCGCACCGGTTGCCTTGCCGGATTTCTCGTCGGTCGAGCGGCGGCGGCGTCGATGTTGGAACATGGCGGCGGGACGATCATCTTTTCCGGTGCGACCGGGTCAATCCGCGGCGGGGCCGGATTCGCAGCCTTTGCTTCGCCGAAATTCGCCCTGCGCGGGCTGGCCCAGGCGATGGCCCGCGAACTGGGGGTGAAAGGCATCCATGTGGCGCATGTCCTGCTCGACGGCATGATCGCACCAGAAAGCGCGCCATCGGAGGACCTGTTTCAGCCTGCAGCTATCGCGGAGGCCTACTATCAGCTGCACCGGCAGGCCCGCGGCGCGTGGACCCACGAGCTTGACCTGCGACCTTACAGTGAAAAGTTCTGAATCGCCGCGCATCGCTACCGCCGAAGCGGCCAGGCCGAAGTTGCTGGATTGGCTGCTGCTGCTTTCGCTGGTATTGATCTGGGCGGTCAGCTGGCCGGTCATCAAGATCGGCGTCGGCCAGATCTCGCCGATATGGTATGGCAGCCTGCGCTATGCGATTGCAGCGCTCATCTTGTTTGGACTGGTAGCGGCGAGGGGCGAACTCGCGCTGCCGCCGCGATCCGATCTCTCGCTTGTCATTGTTTCCGGCGCGCTTCAGATGGCGGCCTATTCCGCCTTGACCGGCCTTGCCCTGACGATCTTGCCGCCGGGGCGCGCATCCGTCCTGGCCTTCTCCACGCCTATCCTGGTCGCGCCGCTTGCGGCGTGGCGCCTGGGCGAGAAGGTAAGTTCGAAGATGGCCGCCGGCGTGACGATCGGATGCGCAGGGATTGTCATCATCGCCGCGCCCTCCTTCATCCTCGGGGGCAAGCAGGCGATGGCTTATGCGATGCTGATGGGGGCGGCCGCGGCCTGGGCCATCACCATCGTGACCGTCCGTGGCCATCGCTTCAAAGCTTCGGCGCTGAGCCTTGCCCCCTGGCAGATGCTGATCGCGGCGACCTTGCTGTTTCCCGTCGCGATAGCCGCCGAGGGATTGCCGCGACAGCTCACGCTCCTTGGCGCGGCCACGCTCGCCTATGTGGCGCCTGTCGCAACCGCCTTCGCCTATTGGGCCGTGGTTGAAGCCGGCCGGCGGTTCGCGGCCAGCACCATCTCCATGGCGTTGCTCGCGACACCCGGCGTCGGGCTTCTGCTTTCCACATGGACGTTGAATGAAGCGGTCAGCGCCTCGCTGCTCATGGGTGTGGCGTTGATCGCAACCGGCATCCGCCTGACCATTACACGCCGCGATGCCTGATGACTGGCGGGCGCGAAGTCGGCCTTGCCTTGCCTGGCCTCGACCAAAACAAAACCGCCGCAGCGATTGAAGCTGCGGCGGTTTTGTTGAAGTTGGTTGCGGGGGCCAGATTTGAACTGACGACCTTCAGGTTATGAGCCTGACGAGCTACCGGGCTGCTCCACCCCGCGTTATTCTGTCTGGTTCGAGTATAGGCCCGGTAGCTCCTATCATGCGCTC
>Ga0255336_101595_pt1 | contig 15255 bp, 13 predicted proteins | sample MeOH1_35cm_T3_17_FD_189102 | JGI IMG/M metagenome (GOLD analysis project Ga0255336, IMG submission 189102) | Sandy soil microbial communities from University of British Columbia, Vancouver, Canada - MeOH1_35cm_T3_179 | ecosystem: Engineered > Artificial ecosystem > Sand microcosm > Unclassified ...
GGCCTATAACAAGTTGCGGGTCGGCGGCGCCAAGGAATTTGACCTGGTGCAAGCCGATGGCTTCTGGCCGCAGCTCTATTTCCGCGAGGGCCTGATCCGCAAAGTCGATTATACCGCCGTCGCCAGCGCCAGTAGTTATCTGCCGGAATTCCAGGCGGAGAAGTTCAAGGTGCTCACGGATCCGAAATCGGGCGTCAAGATCGGCTTCCCCTTCTGCTGGGGCGCCTACGGCATCACCTATGACGCCAAGACGGTGGCGCCGGAGAAGACCGCCACGATCGAATGCATGTTCAACAATGAATTCGCCGGCCGTCTCGCCACCAGCTCACGTTTCGAGGAGAATATCGCCCTCGCGGCTCTGCTGGTCACGGATCAGATGGGAACCCGCTCCGCGCCGCGGCCGGACGGCAAGCCGTTCAATCCCTATGTCCTCACCGATGCCGAACTGGCAGGCGTGCAGAAACTGCTGACGCAGCAGAAAGCGCTGTTGCTGACACGCTACCAGGACAATCCGACCCTGTTCCAGCTGCTGCAAAGCGGTGCCGTGGTGGCGGCCACCGAATTTGCCCAGGTCTATCGCCAGTTGCTGACGGCCAAGGACGGCAATCCCAAGGGTGATTTCCGCCATACCTTGAAGATGAAGGAGGGCGGACTGGGCTGGGTCGATACCTGGCTCGTGACCTCCGGCGTTGCCGATGGTCCCGCCTTCGATCTTTGCAATAACTTCATCAACGTCATGACGTCTTCGGCCGTCATGAAGCGCATCGGCGAGGTCGCCGGCTGCTCCACCACCATCGACCTGCGGTCGGTTTCGACCGAGGAAGAGCGGAAGCTCTATCTGATGGATCGCTCCAACGAAATCGCGGACCTCTTCATGTTCGACCAGCCGTCCTCTCCGGAAAAGTGGGAGCGCATCTGGTCCAATGTCCAGGCCGCTTGAGCAATCGGGTATTTATTGTCAGATTTGAGTTCCTCCCCACGAGGAAGCATCAGCTTCTTCGCGGGGAGGTTATGGCTCTTCGCAAGGTATCGATTTGATGAGTGATGGCAGTCCCTATATTCGCATCGACAATGTATCCCGGCGCTACGGCCCGGTCCGTGCCCTGGAAGATCTCAGCGTCGAGATAGAGCAGGACGAATTCATCGCGATCCTTGGTCCCAGCGGTTCGGGTAAGAGTACCCTGCTGCGCCTGATTGCCGGTCTCGACAAGCCCACCGACGGCCGGATCTTTTTCAAGGGACAGGATGTCACTGACCTGCCGCCCCATAAGCGCGGCATCGGCATGGTATTCCAGGAATTCCTGCTCTTTCCCCACCGGACGGTGCGGGAAAATCTCGCTTTTCCGCTGCGCATGACCAAGGAGCCGCCCGCCAAGATCGTCGACCGGCTGGACTGGGTCGAGGGTGTTCTGTCGCTGTCCGGCCTGATGGATCGCTATCCCAATCAATTGTCCGGCGGGCAGCAGCAGCGTGTCGCGTTGGGGCGCGGCCTGGTGGCGCATCCGACCTTGCTGCTGCTGGACGAGCCGCTGGCCAATCTCGATCGCGAGTTGCGCCAGGAGATGGAAGTCGAGATCCGCCGCTATCAGAAGCAGCTCGGCATCCCGTTCATCTATGTCACGCATAACCAGGAGGAAGCGCTCAGCATGAGCGACCGCGTGGCGGTCATTCACAATGGCAGGCTGGAGGCGCTGGGTGAGCGCCAGGCGATCTACGATCACCCGCCGACGCCCTTCGTGGCGCGCTTTGTCGGCAAGTCGACCAAATTCGAGGCTGTGGTCGATGCATCCGGCCAGTCGATCAGGTTGCAGCATTATAATTATGACCTGTGCGCCGGGGACGCACTTGCCTGCGATGCGAACAGGCTGAAGCCGAATGCGCATGTCGATGTTTTCGTGAAAAATGAACGCTTCGACATGAAGCCCTGGAAGGAAGGTCAGCCCGGCATTCCCTGTGCGATCGCCGATGTGGTCCTGCGCGGCCCGTTCTTCGAATATATCCTGGAAACCGACCGGCGTGACCGGATCATCGCCGTGCAGCCGAAGCGGGGCGATCCCCTGCCGGTCGCTTCGCGCATGTTGCTGAGCTGGAACACCGCCCAATGCCATATCTTCCCGGCGGGGAGGTAGCGGATGTCGGCCGGCCGTTATCTGCAGCAGCGGATGTATCTGCACATCCCAACGCTCTTTCTCGTCCTGTTCTTCATTCTGCCGCTGATCGCCCTCGTCATCCTCAGCTTCTGGCAGACCGAGAATTATAAGATCGTCAGGGACTGGACGATCCTGAATTATGAGACATTGGCCACGGTTCCGGCCTATGTGACCTTCTTCATCCGGTCGCTCGTCATGGCGGTCGGCGTCTCGCTCTTCCTCGTCGTGGTCTCCTGGCCGATCGCCTTTTTCATTGTCCGGCATGGCGGACGTTTCAAGCTCATCTTCTCGCTGCTGCTGGTCATTCCCTTCCTGTCCGGCGAGGTGCTGCGGCTGATTGCCCTGCAAGGCATGCTGGGGCCGGCCGGGCTGGTGAATGGCGCGCTGATCCGGATCGGCGCGGCACCCTTGCGTTTCATCATGTATTCGGACGCGGCTTCGTTCATCGCCTTCGTCTACCTCTATCTGCCCATGGTGGTGACGACGATCTATCTCTCCCTGTTGAATTTCGATCTCAGGCTGGCCAGCGCGGCCAGCGCCTGCGGGGCGGGCAAAGTGAGGGTCTTTGTCGAGGTGATCTGGCCGCTCAATCTCTCCGGTACCATCATCGGCTTCCTGCTGAGTTTCATCCCGACGCTTTCCGCATCACTGGTGCCGCGTTTCCTCGGCGGGCCGAACGGCACGCTTTACGGCATGTCAATGGCGCAGCAATTCGGCGAATCCGGCACTTGGGCGCTCGGTGCCGCCATGGGGGTCGTGCTCTTCCTGTTTTCGGTCGGAGCGCTGGCGATCTTCAGTCTCGGCGTCAATCTGCGACGGACCGGCTTCACCGGCATGGGGAGGCAATGATGAACGCTTTCGGTGACACGCTCATCAAATGGTCTCTCGGTGCCGTCCTGCTGATTGCCTATGTCTTTCTCTATCTGCCGATCGCGCATATTCTATTCGCGTCGCTGTCGTCGCATCCGAATTTCCCGTATCCACCGGAATTCAATGTCGACAGCTATGTCAGGCTCTATGCCAATACGATCTATCAGAGCGCCTTCGTCAACAGCTTGATCATCGCCAGTTGCACCGCGATCCTGTCGACCATCTTCGGCTTCATCGCCACGGTCGGTATCCTGCGCTTCGCCGGCCGCCGGGCACTGGTCTATGCGATTTTTTTCGCGTCGCCGCTTTTCGTCTCGGAGATCCTCCTCGGCATTTCCAGCATGTCGCTCTACTACCTGGTCTTCGGCGTTGCCGGAAATATGCTGGCAGCGATCATCGCCAATTCGGTGCATTGCTTCAGCTTCTGCTTCCTGATCATGGCCTCGTTGCTCTACAAATATGATTGGCGCATGAACGAGGCCGCTATTGTCTGCGGCGCCTCGCCCGTTCGCTCCTTCTTCGAGGTCATGCTGCCGCTCACCTGGTCCGGCATTCTCAGCAGCCTGATCTGTGCTTTTGTCCTATCCCTGAACGGCCTCGATATTTCGTTTTATCTGCTGGGGGCGACGCCGACGATGCCCTCGGTCGCCTGGGGTGCGCTGCGTTATGGCGTGAAACCGGAACTCTACGCGCTTTCCTCGATCATCAATGTGACGGTCTTCCTCGCCATCATTCTTCTTTACTGGCGGATCCGGTCGGACCGGAAAGCGGAGGCGTAGCGGACAGGCCGGGCGGTCCGCGCGCCGCCGGGGCTCCTCTATCTATGCCATCTTCAGCCGGCCGATCCGCTCCTCGACGCTGGGATGGCTGTGATGGACCGCCATATAGAGGGGGTCCTGGGCCAGGGCCGTCGCGTTGCTGCGCTGAAGCTTCAGAAGGGCCTGGGCGAGATCGCCGGCATTGCTCATCTTCGCCGCGAAGGCATCGGCCTGGAATTCATCCCGCCGCGAGAGATGGTTGAAACCCGCCCGGAACCAGCCGGTGACGGCGGGCGACACCATGAAGAAGAGCAGCAGGACGGTGACCGGCATCTCGGTGAACAGCGACTTCTGCAGCGCGAAGATGCCGTAGAACCAATCCTGGCCGGCGAGCCAGCCCAGCACGGCCAGCATCACGAAGGAGCCGACGGCCAGGGTCAGGAAACGCTTCTGCAGATGGCCGTGTTTGAAATGGCCGAGCTCATGGGCGATCACCGCCTCGATCTCATCGGTATCGAGCTGTTCCAGCAGGGTGTCGAAGAGCACGATGCGCTTCACCGCGCCGAAGCCGGTGAAATAGGCGTTGGCATGGGCCGAGCGCTTGCTGCCATCCACCTTGAAGATGCCGCTGGAGCGAAAGCCGCATTTCTGCAGCAGTGCCTCGAGGCGCGTGCGCAGCAGATCGGCATCCAGCTTTTCGTATTTGTTGAAGAGTGGCGCGATGAATTTCAGGGCGAAGATGGCGATGACATTGACCGCCATCCAGATCGCCCAGGCATAGAGCCACCACAGCCCGCTTGTGTGCTGCATGGCATAATCGACGAGCCAGATCAGCGGCGCACCGATTGCCACCGTCAGCATTAGGGCTTTCGCCCTGTCCAGGACGAAGGTTCGGAAGGTCATGCGGTTGAAGCCGAAACGCTGTTCCAGGACGAAGTGCCTGTAGAGGCCGAAGGGGAGGTCGATCAAACCGGCCAGGGCCAGGAAGACACCGATGAGGACGAGCGCGCCGGGATAGCCGGTAAACCGGGCGGATACCAGACTGTAGAGCAGGGCAAAGCCGCCCGCATAGGCCATGACAATGACGAACAGGCCATTGATGCCGAGATAGAGCGCCTCGAGCTTTGCCTTGGCGATGGCATAGGCACCGGCGCGGCGATGTTCCTCGAGCGAGACCTTGCCGGCGAATGCGGTCGGCACGCTGCCGTCATGGCGCCGCAGGAAGGCAATCTGCCGCCAGTCCAGCCAGAGATCGAAGGCAATCGCAGCCAGTGTCAGAAGGACGAATAAGGTGGTCATATATTGTGCTCCACAGGCTCGTCTTCGAAAGATATGTTGAAACGGCATGGCCTGGAAGCGGCCAGATCGACGTAGCGGCGAATATTCAGCAGGGCGGGGAACATGATCGTGGCAGAAACGCGGGGGAGTGGGCGCCATCCGGTTGATTCGCGGGCGGAGCCAGGTGATGGCTGGCGGGCGCTTCTGCTGGGCGCATTTTTGTCGCGGTTAGCCGCGCTCGTCATCCTGCTGGCGATCCCGCTGGCCGCTCGCGCCGATACGCTGCTCACCATCGATATCGGCCAGGTCCATCTTGAGCTCGACCGGCAGGCGCTGCTGAAGCGGCCGGATATCCGCCGCATCGTGATCGAGACGGGCGATGGCTATGCGCAGCCGATGACCTATCAGGCGGTGCCGCTGGCCGGTCTGCTCGCCGGCATGAAGATCCCCCTCGATAGCGTGATCGAGACGGTGGCCGCGGACGGCTTCGTCGCGCAGCTGCCGCTCGATCTCGTCAGCAATACCGATCCGGCGAAGGCGGTCGCCTATCTCGCCGTCGAGGAACCGGATCATCCCTGGCCGCTGCTGCCGGATAACAAGATCAATCCCGGCCCCTATCGCCTGGTCTGGCTGGGCAAGGGGGTCGGCAATATCCGCAGCGAGCAATGGCCCTATCAGGTGATCCGGCTCGAAGCCAAGGAGGCGCCGGCCAAAAGATGGCCCGGCCTGGCCGTGGCCGCAAGTGTGCCGGCGACCGATCCTATCCGCGCCGGCCAGGCGATCTTCGTGACGCAATGCCTGACCTGCCACAAGCTGAACGGGGCGGGTAGTGCCGAGGTCGGGCCGGATCTCAACCTGCCGATGAATCCGACCGAGTATTTCAGGATCGATGCGCTCCGCCGCTATATCCGCAATCCGGCGGCCGTGCGGCATTGGCCGGCGCAGCGCATGCCCGCCTTCGACAAGGACTCGCTCAGCGATCCGGAGATCGACAAGATCATCGCCTATCTGCAACACATGGCCGGGCGAAAGATGCCGGCGCAGTGAGCGGCGTGACGTGAGGAGCCGCCGGCATGGATAACCGCGCAGGGGAGATGGAGGTCTTCGTCGCCGCCGTATTTCCTTACCGATCGGCCCGCATAGGCTGGCGCAGGCTCAAGGAAATGGTGAAAGCGGGGATGGTCGGCTGCCATGGGCCCTCCTTGGCAAGTTCGGCCTTGATGGCCGCGACATCCAGCTTCGCCACATAGCGGCGCAGGTTCTGCCAGATGGGATGAAAGCCATAGCCGCCATATACCATCTCATCGAGCGCCTGCTGCTTGCTCCAGCCCTGCACGATGATGCGATAGACGGCGATCATCATGCCGGTACGATCGGCGCCGTGCTGGCAATGCACCAGGACGGGTTGCATAGCCGGTGTCGTCACGATGCGCAGGAATTCGACGACATCCTCGTCTTCCGCATGCCAGGTGAAGAAACGTATCTGCTCCAGATGCAGAGTGCTGCGCGGCGGCAGTATCGGTCCATCATCATCGAGCGCGCGCAAGGATAGCACGGTACGGATCGGTTGATCGCCGCTGGCGAGGGCTTGCCCGCGCGACAGCGTAGCGAAGCCGTCAGTGGAGGGCTGCGCTGCGCGATACAGGCCGGCATCGACGCGAAAGAGATTGGGCAGGCCCGGCATGTCGCCAATCGGCACCGCCCATTGCACCGGTCGGCTCGCAGCAACTGCCTCATCGGCTTGGCCTTCCGCGCCCGCGAGGCAGACGGTCAAGAGAACGCTGGTCTGAAGGGCCAAGGCAATCGGCCGCAAAGAAGGCTTCCATAGCATGGATGTAGCGTCCTTTCCCCGGCGCCAGATTCCGGGCGCGAAATCCGTGGCGGGTGATCAGCCGTCATATCGGGTAGCGCACCGCGACCGCAGATCGTCCGTCGGCGCTCACCCTAGAGCGGATCGTTTTAGGCCTACACCGATTTGGGAATCCAAGTAAAGAGCAAGGAGCGGCATCTGACGCTGTTGCCTGGCCTGTCACGACACGTTCGGTGTGTCGAAAGAGGGTGTTCCTTCGGCCGTGGCGAGATCGCGCGGAGCGGCAGGATCTTCCGTAGCCGCGCCGCGACGCAGGAACAGCAGGACAATGAGAGCCGTCGCAACCGTCACAATCGTCAGCAGCATCAGCAGGGCATTGAAGCCATCGGTATAGGCCTGGGCCAGTTGCTCCCGTGTCATGGCGGGCAGCAGGGCCGCGGCGCCACCAAGATCACCTGTCGCCAGACGTTGCGCGGCCGGCCCGACGCCGATCTGAGCCGTGCCGCCTTGAGCTATGCCGACCTGACCGGTGCCAACCTGGCCAGTGCCAAGATAGTCCCGCGTCAGGCCGGCGAGGATGACGGTGACAATGGCGAGGGCGACACCTTCGCCGGCGACGCGTGTCGTGGCGAAGATGCCGGCCGCCATGCCGGCGCGCTCGGTCGGTACCACGCTGACGGCGAGGCCGTCCATCAGGCCCCAGGGTAGGCTGATGCCGATGCCGATCGTCAGCATGGGAGCGATCAGGGTGGTGCCATCGGTTACATGACCGAGCCAGAAGAGACCCGCCGCCGAGATGGCAAGCCCGCTGCCGCAGATCGTCGCCGCCGAGAGCCAGCGGGTGAGATAGCCGGCGGCGATGGGCAGGATCAGCAGCGGCCCGGAGAGCGCGATCATCATGCGGCCCGCCGCCACCTCGCTCATGCCGTCGATGCCGACGAAGCGGATCGGCAGCAGGATGAGCAGCACGACGAAGGCATAAGCGGGGGCGGCCGCCAGCAATTGCACGCCGACGAAACGCGGGTAGCGGAAGAGGGAAAGATCGAGCATCGGCCGCGCGACATGGCGCTCGATCATGATGAAGGCTGCCAGCAAGATCGCGGCGGCGATCAGCAGGCCGGCGACCAACGGATCGGTCCAGCCATATTCCGGGGCGATCAGGATGCCATAGGTGAAGACGGTGAGGGCGAGGGTGAAGGTGACCGTGCCCAGCCAATCGAGGCCGGCAGCATTGGGATCGCGCGACGGCCGCAGGAAACGGAAGCCGAGCGCAAGAGAGGCGAGGCCGAGTGCCACGACCAATGCGAAGATCGCCGGCCAGCCAAACAGATCGACCATCAGGCCGGAGGCGATCGGGCCGAAAGCAAGCCCGATACCGAAACTGGCGCCGACGAAGCTGAAGGCGCGCATGCGGGCGCTGCCGTCATATTCCTGCGCCAGAGCCGCCATGCCGCTGGAGAAGGTGGCGGCGGCACCGGCACCCTGCAAGGCGCGCAAGATGTCGAAGGCGAGAATGCCGGGCGCGAAAGCCAGCGCCGCGGAGAACAGCACGAAGGCGCCGAGGCCGAGCAGGAAGACGGTCTTCCGTCCATAGCTGTCGGCCAGCGAGCCGGCGGCGAGCAGGCAACTGCCGAAGGTCAGCATGAAGGCATTGGTGACCCAGTTGAGCGCGACGGGATCGCCGCCCAGGCTGCGGGCGATGGCGGGAAGAGCGACGGCGGGACCGGTGAAGGTCAGTGGCATGGCCGCCGCCGCGCAGCAGATGGCGATCAGGATGGCGATTTTGCCAGTGCGATCTTTGCCCCTGTGATCTTTGCCAGTGTGACCTTTGTCTGTGCGATCGGGCAAAGCCGGCGTGCCGGCAAGGATGTCGTCGGTTGCGGTCATGAGTGCTTCCACAGCGTTTGAAAAAGGCCGACTGAACGGGAGGCCAGTGACAGTCAGGTGGGACAGCCAGATGGGATAGTCAGGCGAGACAGACCGGCGCGCGCTTGCGTGTGTCTCGCTGTAGAAAAGATAAATTTGCCCTAATCGATATTGAAATGGCTATATTTCCGATCATATCGGAATGAATCGCTTGAATAAGGTAGGCTATGGATCAGTTAAGCGGGCTATCGGCCTTCGTCCGTACCGCCGATCTTGGCAGCTTCGTGGCGGCCGGGCGGGTGCTCGGCCTGTCGCCCTCGGCGGTGGGCAAGGCGGTCACCACACTGGAGCAGCAACTGGGGGTTCGCCTGTTCCAGCGCTCGACCCGCAGCCTGCGCCTGACCGAGGAGGGCCGCCTGTTCCACGAAAGGTGCCGGCGCATCCTCGACGATCTCGCCGACGCGCAGGCATCCCTGGCCGCTGTCGTGGCACTGCCCCGCGGGCGGCTCAGGGTCAGCGTGCCGCTGGTCAGCTATCACCTGCTGCTGCCGATCCTGCCCGATTTCATGCGCCAGCATCCCGAGGTCGAACTCGATATCGATTTCAACGATCGCATCGTCGATCTGGTGGAGGAGGGCGTCGATGTCGCGATCCGCAGCGGCGACCTGCCGGATTCACGGCTGATGGCGCGGGCCCTGCGGCCGTTCCAGATGCTGCTTTGCGCCTCGCCCGATTATCTCACACAGCATGGCACGCCGCAGACACCGCGCGACCTCGACGATCATCGCGCCATCCGTTTCCGCTTTCCCAATAGCGGCAAAGTGCAGGACTGGCCGCTGACGCGTGCCGGCGGCATGGCCGATCGCCATCCGCGCACTGTCCTCACCTGCAACAATATGGAAGCCTTGCGCGGCGCCGTGCTCAGCGGGCTCGGTATCGGCTGCATGCCGGATTTCCTGGCGCGTTCGCCGCTGGCGGCGGGGCAGCTGCGTACCGTGCTCGATGCGCATATCGACGGACCCGGCCAGTTCCACCTGATCTGGCCCTCCAACCGTCATCTCTCGCCCAAGGTCCGCGTCTTCGTCGACTTCCTCAGTGAGCGCCTCTTTGCCAGCCAATGCGAGGTCGTGCCGGGGCAATCGGAAAGCGAGAGCTAGCGTGCAGGATTATCAATGACGCGTCAGCAGGAGGCCGCTAGCGCTGAACATACACCTGACAATTGCTTGCTTGGCGTCACGACAGATTGCCGGGTCAAGCCCGGCAATGACAAGAGGAGACGGCACCGGTGCCGCGTGCGCCAGCATCATTGGCGCCAATCACATCCTCAATTGTCATGCCCGGACTTGATCCGGGCATCCACGGTAAGGACGGCTAAATTGCCAACCCGGCTGGCACTGAAGCGGTGAAGCGGACTCAGCGTGACTGCTCTGCTCTCACAAAACGCAGAAATGCGCGTCGGTGGGATTGAGGCCGTTGATGGGCAGAATGTCTTGCGGACAGGCGGAGAAAACCATGACGAGATCGATCTCGGCGCGCAGCGTGATGTGTTGGCCGGCCTCACTGACCGGCGGCTCGAAGGAGAGGGCACCGTCGGGCTTCACCGGGATGTTCATGAAGAGATTGAGCGGGCTCGGCGTTTCCGGCGGGGTGAGGCCGAGTTCCTTGAGGGCGAGCGCCAGGTTCTCCGTGCAGCTTTCGTGATAGCCGGCGACGCCGAGCTGCTTGTAGCGGTGGCTGTCGCAGGCGGCGATCAGCGTGTCATGGATGCCCGGCGTGGTGTCCTCGCTGATGCTGAGGATCGGCCGCCGGTGATTGGTGAGGAAGGTGGCGCCGACTTTCGGGAACACCGTCAGCAAGGTGGCGCGGCTGTGCTCCATCGACATGAATTCGCGGATATCGGCGGCATTGAAGGCCCAGGTATCGACCACCTGCTTGCCATGGGTGTTGATGACGCGGATCTGCTGCCCGGCGTTCAGGCGCGTGGCCTTGCCGCGGCGGGCGGGGATGGTGATCACAGTGGCTGCCTGGCTCATGCCTATTTCCTCCGTCAGCTTCTTGTTTGATTGCTGGCAGCGAAACACAGGCGGCAGGCAAAGACCAGACCGGGCAAGTCATGGCCGCTGAGCGCCCACCGCAAAGCGGGACTTTCGGTGCGGCCCGCGCAGCTAGGCGGTGAAATCGATGACGATGCGGCCGTCGACCTGCGCTCGGCTGAGGCGGGCGAGGCCGTCATTGATGTTGGTGAGGCGGATACGCTCGGTCGGCAGGTTGAGCTTGGCCTGTGCACCGATCGCCAGGAGATCGATCAGCTCCTGTCTGGTGCCCACGCTCGTACCGGTGATGCGCACACCGGTATAGGTCAGCCATTCCATGCTAAGCGGGACGGGGTCCGCGACCATGGCGACGGCGACGATCCAACCGCGCGGGCGGACGGCGTCGATCATCGCCTGCCAGGGGGCGATGCTGGGCGCGAAATTGAGGCAGGCATCGGCACCGCCGATCGCCTTGGTCTGGGCGCCGGGATCTTCGCCGGCGAGGAAGGCATGATCGGCCCCGGCCGCCCGGGCGATCTCGAGCTTGCGCGCCGTCGTATCAACGGCGACGACTTGGGCGCCGGCGCGCTTCGCCAGCTGGATCGCATAGAGGCCGAGCCCGCCGCAGCCCACCACCATGCAGGTCTTACCCGGCGCCAGTTCCGCCTTGGCGACGGCGCCATAGGCGGTGACCCCCGCGCAGAGCAAAGGTGCGGCATCGACGGGATCGAGGCCATCGGGGATACGGGTGGTGAAGGCTGCCTTAACGACGGCATATTCGGCGAACCCGCCCTGCACGCTGAAGCCATGGGCGCGCTGCTCGGCGCAAAAAGATTCATGCCCGGTTAGGCATTCCCGGCAATGGCCGCAGGTGTCGTGCAGCCAGGGCAGGGCCACGCGCTCGCCGACCCGAAAATGACGCACGCCTGTCCCCAGTTCGACCACCCGGCCAATGCCTTCATGGCCGAGGATCAGCGGCACCGGATGACCGGCGGCACTGGCCGAGCCGTCCCAGACATGGAGGTCGGTATGGCAGAGGCCACAGGCCTCCAGCTTGATCAGTACCTCGCCCCGACCCGGTGTCGGGATCGATACCTGCCGCAGCTCCAGGGGAGCACCGGTTTGGGTCAGCAGGGCGGCGAGCATGTTGGCCATGGCGGATACTCTCGATCGGAATGATGGACGAAGCCCCGGGTCGAACCGGCATTAGATGTTTAATTAAAAAATTGGATGATCGTCAAGTTTTGCCATAAAAGGTATCGCCTCAGGTGCTGCATGAGATGAGGCTTTAATATTTATTGCTTTATAATCAGTGTATTAATGGCGTTAGTGTAGCTATTTTCTTAGCCGCCGGTGAGCGTAGTCCTTGATCAGGTTGATGGCCTCGAGCCGGTCGAGGCCCGCTTTCTCCAGGGCGCAGCGCATCCACAGGCCATCAATCATGACGCTGATCCCCTTGACGATGATCTCCGCTTCGACCCGGCTGGTGAGGTGACGCAGGCAGTCATGCAGGTTGCTGTCGAGCCGCCGGTAGAACATGGTCTGCAGCCGGTCGAATTCCGGGTGTTCGGGAACCGCCGAATAGAACGATACCCAGGCATTGGCGGCGGGCCGGTCATAGAGATCGACCGGGAAATTGCCTTCGATGATGGCGTCGAGCCGCTCCATTGGCGTCTTAGCCTCGCGCAAGCGGCGGACAACATCTTTCATAATCAAGCCGTTGCCGTATCGAACCATGGCAATCAGCAGGTCGTCCTTGCTCTTGAAGTAATAGTTGATGATGCCGTGCGACATGCCGGCCTGCTGGCCGATCTTGGCCATGGTCAGGCCGCGGAAGCCATAGAGGCGGAACGCCTCGTAAGCTGCTTTGATCAGGTCCTGCCGCCGGATGGCCTCGATGCTGGTTCGCATACCGTCGCTGTCTCCATCCCGTTCGGCTTCATCAAGCCCTTGATTCTTTAACCGAACCGCTAGCCAAAACCAAGCTGGATACTGAGGTTATTTTTCTGATGGCCAGAAAATTGGATATATATCCAGTTTTTTATTTGACCGGCAGAAGACCCCGTCTTAGCTTAGCCACCAAGGCCGTCGGGGAAGGCGGCCAGCCAAACATCCAGACTGGGAGAGAGATATGATTTTCGCACGCAGCCTGAAGGCGGCTTTGCTGACCGCCGGCATGACCCTGGCCGTCTTGCCGGCCCTGACCGCCGCCGCCCGCGCCGATGAACCGGCCGCCTGCAGTGGCGTCCATGTGGCGGAGCTTGGCTGGACCGATATCGCCTTCACGACGGCGGTCGCCGATGTGCTGACCGACGGGCTCGGCTACAAGCTGAAGAGCGATCTCCTCGGCCTCGATGTCGTCTACCAGGCGCTGAAGATCGGCAAGCTCGATGTCTTCATGGGCAACTGGCGCCCCGTGCAGAATGAGCAGTTCAAGCAATATTTCAACGAAGGCTCGGTCGAGGTCCTCGGTCCCAACCTGCTCGGCGCCAAGTACACGGTGGCGGTGCCGACCTATGTGGCCGATGCGGGGGTCAAGAGCTTCGCCGATCTCGACAAGTTCGCCGACAAATTCGACCGCAAGATCTATGGCATCGAGCCCGGCAGCAACCAGCCGCTGATCGATGCAGTTAACAAGAACGAATTCGGCCTCGGCAAATGGAAGGTCGTGGAGTCCAGCGAGCAGGGCATGCTCACGCAAGTCGACAAGGATTATAAGAAGCAAAAATGGGTCGCCTTCCTGGGCTGGGAACCCCATGCCATGAACATCGATTACAAGCTGACCTATCTCAGTGGCGGCGACGATATCTTCGGCGCCAATTTCGGCAGCTCCGACGTCTATACCCTGTCGCGTAAGGGCTATGCGGCGCAATGCCCGAACATCGCCAAGATGTTTTCCCAGCTCAAGTTCAACGTGGCTTTCGAGAACCAAGGCATCCATTTGATGCTGAAGGAAGGCAAGAGCGGCAAGGAAGCCGCCACCGCGATGATGAAAGAGCATCCGGAGCTGCTGAAGGAATGGCTCGCGGGTGTTGCGACGCTCGATGGAAAGGATGGCCTCGCGGCGGTGGAGAAGAAGATCGGCGGGTGAGGGGGCGAAGAACCACTTGCCTTTCCTGATCGAGCGAAGAAGGCCCCCTCACCCCGACCCTCTCCCGCGAGGGGAGAGGGGGACATTTACCATCCGGTCTATAAGAAGATATCTCGCATCATTCTCACGCGTATAAAAATGTACATGAGATCGGCGGAGATGGCTCAAACCGATGCGCCCCTGAAGGCTATCGGCACAGCGCTCCCTCTCCCCTCGCGGGAGAGGGTCGGGGTGAGGGGGGGGGGGCTGCTTGCTCCCGGCTGTTTATGTGGTCGCAGGCGTAGCGACGGCCAGCAGCCACAATACGACAGCAACCATACAAGCATGGCATCGTTGCTGAGCGGCGCGGCGTTTCCCTATCGAAGATTGTGACCGTTCTGTTAAGCTGCTTGTGCGGATCGCAACAGCCGATCCGCTTCCCGCCGCGTCATTCCCGAGGGCGTCTTATGCTTTCCCGCCGCCGGCTGGTCCTGGCCGTTTCATTTCTGAGTTTGTCTGCCATGACCGGACTGACCGATGCCGTATCCCCAGCCTCTGCCGCGACCGGCCTCGCCAATACCACCGTGCTGATCGTTCGCCATGCGGAGAAACCTGACGTCGGCCCGGGCCTGGCATCGATGGGCGAGAAGCGGGCGGCGGCCTATGCCACATATTTCCAGAACCTGACCGTGGATGGCCGCTCGCTTCGGCCCCAGACCCTGATCGCCACGGCGGATTCCAAGGAGAGCCTGCGACCGGGCCTGACGCTGAAGCCGCTGGCAGCGGTGCTTGGCCTGCCGCTCGATCAGCGTTTCAAGGACAAGGATTACGGGGCGGTGGTCCAGGCGCTGCAAAGCGAGATCCATGGCCAAGTGGTGCTGATTGCCTGGCACCACGGCAAGCTCGACAGGATGCTGGCGGCTTTCGGCGCCGATCCGAAGACGCTGCTGCCCGCGGGCAAATGGCCGGAAGATGTCTATGACTGGCTGATCGAGTTGCCCTTCGATACGCAGGGGCGGTTGATCGCCGCGCAGGTGAAGCGGGTGACGGAAAGCGATCTCGACCAGTCCATCGGCGCGACGCCCAGCAGCAACTGAGGCTCAGCAGCAACTGACGTCCGGCGGAATGCGCTGCGTCAGGCGGCGTCACTTGTAGCCGAAATAGCCCTGATAGAAATCAAGCGGCTGTTCGATGGCCGATAGAAACGCGGCCTGCCTGTCATTGAGCCGTGCTTCATGCCGGCCGACGCTGGCGGTGCCGATCGCGGGGCCATGTCGCTGCACCTCATAGCCGCGATTATAGAGATCCAGCCGCTGTCCCGGATCGCCGGTGAGCGGCCAGTCGAGCCAGGCCGCCAGGCGTTCGCGAGCGGCGGCATCCCTGGTCAGGTCCTCGTAGCGGATGACGTAGCGGCGATCTT
>Ga0255336_101596_pt1 | contig 15233 bp, 15 predicted proteins | sample MeOH1_35cm_T3_17_FD_189102 | JGI IMG/M metagenome (GOLD analysis project Ga0255336, IMG submission 189102) | Sandy soil microbial communities from University of British Columbia, Vancouver, Canada - MeOH1_35cm_T3_179 | ecosystem: Engineered > Artificial ecosystem > Sand microcosm > Unclassified ...
AGGTTGAAGTCGATACCGGGTTCTCCGATTGGTAAAGCGTGGGGAGTCCGCAGTGTTCTCAAACTGACCGACATTACATGATGCTGTTACGGATGGCGCCGCCTGCTTTTTTAATCAGCCATTCGTCGACAGCGGTTGCGGACGTCTGCAGTCGACGTCGGCGAATAGGCACTTCGACCGAGGCCGCGTAAAAACGCGGCGACCGGTCGACCGGAGCGTCGTGTCTCGGCGCGAGCTGGCGAAGGTGCTCCAGGGACTCGCGCCCAGCCGTTCGTCGCGCGTCCCGGTCAGCCCCCTTTCCCGCTCGCTCCGCCCGCGAGCCACGGCTCCAAGGCCATCCGATCGCGCTCGAACGCGTCGATATCCGCCCCGTACCGCAAGGTGGCGCCGATTTCGTCCAGCCCGTCGAGTAGCATGGACTTGTGAAAAGGATCGATTTCGAACGAGTGCGTCCTGCCGCAGGGCTCGCTCACGACCTGCGCGCGCAGGTCGATGGCCAGACGATATCCGGGCGTCGCCTGCACGGCCCGGAACAGGCCATCCGTGACGGGATCGGGAAGCACGACCGGAAGCAGCCCGTTTTTCAGGCAGTTGCCTCGAAAAATTTCCGCGAAACCAGGCGCCACCACGGCACGGATCCCCCACTCGGCCAATGCCCAGACGGCGTGCTCGCGACTCGACCCGCAGCCGAAATTCGACCGCCCCAGCAAGATGCCGGCTTGCTGGTAACGAGGCAGATTCAGCGCGAAATCGCAATTCAGTCGCCGTGTGGCGCAGTCGTCGCCGGGTTCGGCCGGGTCCAGATACCGCCAGTCGTCGAAGAGATAAGGTCCGAAACCCGTGCGGCCGGTCATTTTCATATATTGCTTTGGCAGGATGGCGTCGGTATCGACGCTCGGCCGGTCGATCGGTACGACCAGCGCGTCGAGAGTATCGAAGGGATGCATGGCGATCTGTCAGGGTAGCGTTGAGACATCGACGAAGTGTCCGGCAATCGCGGCTGCCGCCGCCATCGCCGGACTGACCAGATGAGTACGACCGCCGCGCCCCTGCCGCCCCTCGAAGTTGCGGTTCGACGTCGAGGCGCAACGTTCCCCGGGATTGAGGCGGTCCTCATTCATGCCGAGGCACATCGAGCACCCCGGCTCCCGCCATTCGAAACCAGCCTGCCGGAAGATGACGTCGAGCCCCTCGCCCTCGGCCTGGCGCTTCACGAGACCCGAGCCCGGAACCACAAGCGCCTGCACGATGTTGCTGGCGACCTTGCGACCGCGAACCACGCGCGCCGCGTCGCGCAGATCCTCGATGCGCCCGTTGGTGCACGAACCAATGAAAATCTTGTCGAGCGCAATATCGCCGATCCGGGTGCCGGGCGCGAGGCCCATATAGGCCAGCGCATTACGTAGTCCGGCCCGCTTGACGGGGTCGGCTTCGTGCTCGGGATCCGGCACGCAGCCATCGACCGCGCAGCTCATGCCCGGCGTCGTGCCCCACGTCACCTGCGGCCGGACAAGGGTCGCATCGAGTGCCATCTCAAGGTCGAAGGCGGCCCCCGGGTCGCTGACGAGCGTGCGCCAGTAGGCCTCGGCCGCATTCCATTGCGCGCCTCGCGGCGCGAACGGACGGTCACGCAGATAACGCAACGTGGTTTCGTCAACGGCAACCATTCCGCAGCGCGCACCCGCCTCGATCGAGAGATTGCAGAGCGTCATGCGTGCTTCCATGCTCATTGCACGTACCGTGCTACCGCAGAATTCGATCGCATAGCCGGTACCGAAGTCGGTGCCGAAGCGGCCAGGCAGCGCGAGCGCCACGTCCTTGGCCGTAACGCCTGCGTTCAGTTCCCCGTCGATGCTCACCCGCAGCGTCTTCATGCGCGGTAGCCTCAGGCATTGAGTCGCCAGCACGTGCTCGATATCGGACGTCCCCACGCCGAACGCCAGCGTCGCAAACGCACCGTGCGTACTCGTGTGCGAGTCGCCGCAGATGAGCGTGGTACCGGGCAGCGTCAGGCCCTGTTCGGGCGCGACCACGTGCAGGATGCCCTGACGCGCGTCGTCGAGCGCGAACTCGGTGAGGCCGAACTCGCGGCAGTTGGCACGTAGCGTCAGCACCTGCGTGCGCGCTACGAGATCGGTGATCGCGTCCGTGCCCCGGCTGCGATCGGTCGTGGGCACGTTGTGGTCCGACATCGCGAGCACCGAACCCGGCTGGCGCGGCGAGCGGCCAGCGAGCCGCAGGCCGTCGAAGGCCTGGGGACTTGTGACCTCGTTGACGAGGTGACGATCGACGTAGAGCAGCGTGGTGCCGTCGTCGTTTTCGCGGACGGCGTGCCGGCGCCAGATCTTTTCGAGTAAGGTCTGAGACATCGCATTTCGGCAAGCTGCCAGTCCTCGATCCGGCCCGGCCGCAACCGCGGCATACGGCCCGAAATCCAATCGGGAAGCAGGACTGGCACGCCTTAGTGGTGGATAACCCGGGTTATGCTAGCGACCTGACCGGCGCCGCACTACTTCTTTTGCGGCAATCCAGCCATGCCGTCCCGCGATGGCGGCGGAATATGTTGCGCGCACGCGTGCCAATCAAAGAGGAATTCATGCGCTTCGATCTCGAGTCCCTGCGGGTGTTTGCCGTCGTGGTCGAGCAAGGCAGCATCGCGGCGGCGGCCGACGCCGCGCACATCGTCGCCTCGGCTGCGAGCCGGCGTATCTCCGAACTGGAACGCCACGCCGGCACGCCGCTTTTCGAGCGCCACAGCCGCGGCATGCATCCGACCGCGGCGGGCCAGACGCTATACCGGCACGTCCGGCGCATTCTCGAGCAGTTCCAGCAGGCCGAAGACGAACTCGACGAATACACCCGGGGCGTGCGCGGTCACGTGCGTCTGTCGGTCAATTTCACAGCGATGGCGCATTATCTGCCGCAGGCGCTGCACCGTTTTCTTTCGGCAAACCGCGAGATCAAGATCGATCTGATCGAAAAAACGAGCGACATGGTCGTGCGGATGGTAGAAAACGGCACGGTGGATTTCGGCATTTGCTCGTTGACCGAGCCGCAGGAGCGGCTTACCTGCCTGCCATATCGCGTCGACAGGCTGTTTCTCATCGCGCCGGCGCATCACCGTCACGCCGGTTGCAGCCGCCTTCGCTTCGACGATGTGCTCGACGAAGATTTCGTCGGCATGCAGGACGGCGCATCGACTCATACGTTGAGTCAACGCGCCGCCACCGCGAGCGGCCGGCGCCTGAAGCTGCGTATTCAGGTGACGAGCTTCGAAGCGGTACGCAACATGGTGGCGGCAGGACTCGGCTTCGGCCTGTTGCCCGAGATCGGCATTCCCGAAGCGGTGCCCGGGCTCGTCAAGATCGAACTCGACGAGCCATGGGCCGAACGCCCACTGCAGATCGTGCACCGGCATTTCGACGCGTTGCCGGCGGCGGCCCGCCTGTTGATCGAGCACCTGACCTCAAGTTAGCGGCATCGATTCTACCCATATCATTTCATGTGATATGATATGAATTGCTCAACGATAAATGGAGGCTGCTGGTGAGGTTGCAACCCAAAAAACATGACGATTTCCCAATCATGGAACAGTGCCTGGGCGACGCGTTGGATCACGCCGCGGAGAAATGGGACGGGCGCATCGGCTGGGTATTCGAGGACCAGCGGCTTTCGTATCGGCAGATGAAGGATAATGTCGATCGCGTGGCGCGCGCGCTCATCGCGAGCGGCATCGGGCGTGGCGACGTCGTCGCGGTATGGATGCCGAATCTCGCGCATTTCGCATTTCTTGAGTTCGCGTGCGCGAAGATCGGTGCAATCATCGGTGCGATCAATACGCGCTCGAAAACGTTCGAGGTCGAGCATTTTCTGAAGCACAGCGAGGCAAAGCTGCTCGTGATGGTGGACCGCTTCCTGAAGCATGACTTCGTTGCGACGCTTAATGCCGTATGCCACAGCGATACGCGCAGCGCGGGTGGCGACGTCGCCGAAAGCCACCTCGGGCCGCTGCGCAAGGTGGTCAGCGTATCGGCTCAGCCGGACGCGCGCGCACAGGCGTGGGACGACTTCGTCGCGCTCAGCGAACAGGTGCCCGCGGACACGCTCGTGGATATTCAGCGTCAACAGCGCATCGACGATCCGATTCTGATTCAGTACACCTCTGGCACGACGTCGCTGCCCAAGGGCGCGTTGTGCAATCACCGTTACGTGCTGAACTTCGGCGGCGTGCTGATGCAGCGCCTCGGTATGGAAACGGGCGACGCGTTTCTCAACACGCAACCGTTCTATCACGTCGGCGGCTCGTGCGGCGCGGTGCCTGCACCGCTGACGACCGGCTGCACGGTGGTGAGCGCCGAATACTACGAAGTCGAACGTATCCTGACGCTGATCGAACGGGAAAGATGCGTCGCACGCTCCGGTTATGGCGCCATGTACATCATGGAAATGAATCATCCACGCTTTCGCGAATTCGATCTGTCCAGCCTGAAGGCTGGCTGGTGTGTCGGAACGGCCGAACTGATGACCCGTGTGCGCGACGAGATGAACATTCCGGGCTTGCTGCAGATCTACGGGGCGACGGAAGTCGGCGGCACGAGCGCATGGGTCGACGATCCGTGGGAGGCGCGCTCGCGTAGCTGCGGCTCGCCCATTCACGGCACGGAGCTGAAGATCGTCGATCCTGTGAAGGGCGACACGCTGCGCGCCGGCGAAATCGGTGAAATCTGCATGCGTGGCTGGTGGAAGATGAACGGTTATCTGAAGCAGCCCGCCGAGACCGTGAAGACGATCGACGCCGACGGATGGGTGCACACCGGCGATCTCGGCCGGCTCGACGAGCACGGCTATCTGTACTTCTCGAGCCGCCTCAAGGACATGCTGAAGATCGGCGGCGAAAACGTCTCCGCACAGGAAGTCGAGGCGGTGCTGCTCGGCCACCCGCGCATCGCGCAGGCCGCGGTAATCGGCGCGCCCGACGAGCGCCTCAGCGAAGTCGTGATGGCGATCGTCGAGCCGCGTCACAACGAAGACGTGACCGAAGACGAAATCATCGCGTATTGCGCGGAGCGGATGGCGAACTTTCGCGTGCCCCGCTACGTGCGCATCACGCGGGCGTGGCCGCTCACCGACAGCGGCAAGATCCAGAAACACAAGCTGCGCGAACAATATCTCGCATGATCGCGCAACACGATCCACATAACAAAGGAGACAACCGGGTGAAGCACGTCACGTATCCGCGCTCGTCGCTCGACAGCGCGCCTTACTGGGAAGGATGCCATCGCGGCGAATTGCGTTATCAGCATTGCAGCGCATGTGGTGAGGTAGTGTTCCATCCGCGCGCGCTGTGTCCTTACTGCATGGCCGACGCGCTGGTATGGAAAGTGTCGGCGGGACGCGCGCGCATTTATTCGTTCTCGGTGCAGCACGTGCCGCTGCGGCCGGACCTCGATACGCGCGGCCCGCGCGCGCTCGGCATCGCGGAGGTCGATGAAGGCTTCCACATGTTCGCCGAGTTCGTGACCGCGGATCTGGATGCGCTTACGATCGGCGATCCGCTCGAAGTAATGTTCGACCGCATCGACGACGCTCTCGTTTTACCCAAATTCAAGGTGCTGTCACGATGAGCACGAACACGTTGCGCGGCAAGGCCGCAATCGTCGGTTTCGGCGACAGCTATTGCGAACGCGGCGAGGCGAAAAGCGCGATGCGCCTCGCGCAGGAAGCGGTGAGCCGCGCGCTGGATGACGCGGGTCTCGCAAAAGACGAGATCGACGGCTTATTGACCGGCCGTGCGCCGATGTCCGATCAGCGTCACCAGTGGAACAACATCTTCGCCGCGTATAACAAGATCACGCCGCGCTACGCGTCCGAGATCACGATTCATGCGGCGGGAATGAACTCGATGCTCAAGCACGCGGCGCTTGCGGTGACGAGCGGCGTCGCGCGCTTCGTGCTGTGCGTTGGCGCGGACGCAGTCGCGAGCCTGCCATCCGCGCGCGCACAGATCGGCGGCATGGACGCGGATCCCGAATTCGAGCAGCCCTACGAACCGATCATTCCGACGATATACGCACAGATGGCACGCCGCCTGATGCACGAATATGGCCTCACCGAAGAAGATTTTTCGGCGGTCGCGGTGCAATGCCAAGAATGGGCGGTACATCATCCTTATGCGACCAAGGCGCACAAGGGGCTCGTGACGATCGACGACGTGATGCGCTCGCCGATGATCGCGTCGCCGCTGCGGCTCTGGCATTGCGCGCCGTGGGGACCGCCCGGCACCGCAGGTGCGGTAATCATCACCGATGCCGAGACCGCGCGTTCGATGAGCGAGCGTCCGCTTTATCTGCTCGGCGCCGGCGAGTGCCAGACGCACGAGTATCTGACCGACCGCATGGCACTGCGGCAAAGCCGTCTGCCGTTGGGTGACCTGCCGAACATCACGTCAACGGGTTGCCGGATCGCTGCCGACACCGCTTACGCCATGGCCGGGCTGCGTCCGGCCGACATCGACATCGTCCAGACGGCCTCGCAGTTCGCGCACGTCGAATTGCAAGTGCTCGCGGAACTGGGTTTCACCGATCTGCGCACGTCGGGAGAATTCGTGCGTTCTGGCGCAACTGGCCCGCAAGGTGCACTGCCGACCAACACCAACGGGGGCTGGCTATCGTTTGGCCAACCAGGTGTGTCATGCGTGATCGACAGCATCAGCGAAACGATTCGCCAGCTTCGCGGCGACGCGCTCGGGCTGCAGGTGAAAGACGCGAACATCGGACTCGTGCATGCGAACGGCGGCATGCAGGCGTGTCACAGCATCGCGATTCTCGGGCGCGAGCCATGAGCGCGCTGTGCCTCGCCCAGCTGGGCAGCTACACGGTCGGCGGCCGTACGGTGAGGATCGAGGGGCAAGCGGCGCACAAGGTCGCGCTCTCGGCCGGTCTCGAAATCGACTACGACCCGAACGGCCGCTTCTGGATCGAGCAGGCGTACGTGCAGTATTTCGTGCCGCAGACGCGGCGCCTCGAACTGCCGCTCGTGCTGATCCACGGCGGCGGCCTCACCGGCAGTGTGTGGGAGACGACGCCCGATGGCCGGCCAGGCTGGCTGCACGATTTTCTCGCGGCGGGCGTGGCGGTGCATATCGTCGATAACGTCGAGCGCGGTCGTGCGGGGTTCTGTGCCTTGCCCGGCGAGTGGGACGGCGCGCCGATCGTGCGCAGTGAAGAAGAATCGTGGTCGCTGTACCGTTTTGGCGATGCCGCTGGTTACGCGCGGCGCGAGCCGTATCCGGGGCAGCGTTTCCCGGTTGCGCACCTCGACGAGCTCACGCGCCGCACCGTGCCGCGTTGGCCCGCGACGGTCAGTGCGCAAAGGCGCGCGCTTGTCGCGCTGATTGAGCGGCTCGGGGCGTGCATCGTGCTCGGGCATAGCCAGGGCGGTGGCTTTGCGATCGAACTCGCAGCCGCGCGTCCCGATCTCGTGCGAGCCGCGGTCGCGCTCGAACCGCATGGAAATTTCTCGTCGATCGGCGCAGTACCGCTCGATCGCCTGCCACTACTCGCGGTGTTCGGCGATTACGTCGAACAGAGCGCAGCATGGCGCGATCTTGATGCGAAAGCGCAACGCTCGCTTGAAGCGTGGCGTTCCGCAGGTGGCGACGCGCAGGTACTACGGCTTGGTCAACATGGCCTCCCCGGACATTCGCATATGATGATGATGGACGAAGGCAGCGGACGGATCGCTACGCTGATCGTCGAATGGCTCGCCGACGTGACCGATGCGAGGTCCGCATGACCGGAACGGTCGATGTCATCGACCAGGACCGCGTGCGCTACTTGACGATCCGCCGCGAGTCGCGCGCGAACGCGCTTTCCATCGCGATGCTCGGCACGCTGGCGGACGCAATTGCAACGGCCTCGCGCGGCAATGCGATCGACATGATCGTGCTGCAAGCCGAGGGCGCGAATTTCTGCGCGGGCGCCGACATGGGCGAACTCAAAACACATCGCCGTGAACAGTACGCCGCGCTGCGCGCGTTGCTCGCCGCGCTCGATGCGCGCGACGTGCCAATGCTATGCGTGCTGCGCGGCAAGACGCTCGGCGCGGGCTGCATGTTGCCCGCGCTGGCCGACGCTGTGATCGCACCCGGCGACGCAATGCTCGGCTTCCCCGAAATGCGTTTTGGCATGTATCCATCGCTGATTCACGCGGTGCTGGCTCAAAAGCTGCCGGTGCCACTCGTGCATGCCATCTGCGTCGGCGCACGGTTTCTCGACGCACGCGAGGCCTCTGCGATCGGCCTGCTCACCGACGTGCTTGATGCGCAAGACTTCACCACACTCGCGCACGAGCGCGTCGCCTTTTATGCTGCGCGCACCGCAGCGCTACGCTATGGTCGCGAAATGCTACACGAAAGCGCTGACGAAATGCTGCTGGCGCGAGTCGATCGCGCCGAACGCCTCATCGATCGCAACCTGGCTGAGCCCGCAGTCGGTGCGATGCTCGCGGGCTACCGGAAATGAATTGATGAACGCGTGGCTCGCCGCGTCACCGGCATCCATCGATCATGCATGGATCGATCACAACGGTCACGCGCATCTGCCTTGCTACACGGTGCTGTTCATCCGCGCGATATCGGAGGCAATGGACCATCTCGGCATCGGTGCCGCTTATACGGCGCGCGGCCGCGGCACGTTCTTCGGCGCCGAAAATCACGTGCGTTATCTGGGTGAACTCAGAGCGGACGACGTTGTGCGGGTCAAGCTGTGTCTCGTCAACTGCGATACGAAGCGGTTGCATTGGGGGGCGCACATGACTTCCGGCGATTGCGGGCGAATCGCGGCGACATTCGAGCTTTTGTCGCTGCATGTCGAGCAGGCGACGCGTCGCGTCGTACCGATGCCCGATGCCATATTCGAATCGGCACGGGATCTGCATATGCGCCAGCAAGGCGTCGGGCCATTCGGCGCAGAATGGCGGCTCGATCTGAACCGCAGGCGGTAACGTTATTCGAGATCCGCTGCTTCTGGATCGGCCGGAAATGTGTCGAAAACCCGGTCGAGCTTGCCGATCAGCAACAGCAACTGCTCGCTGCCCTCTTTGTCGATCGCAGAGACGATCTCTTTTTCGAACTGCCCGAGTATTTCGAGGATGCCCTGATGGAGCATCCGGCCGCGGTCGGTCAACGTGAGCAGTATCAGGCGTTTGTCGTTTTCATTGACCGTGCGTGTGAGCTGGCCGCTCGCGGTCAGACGTTGCGTCGCACGGCTCACTTTCGCGCGATCCATGCCGGTGGCGTCAGCAATCTGATATGTCGACATTGGGCCCTTCGATGCCAGCACGTTAATCACGCGCGACTCCGCGATGCTCACGCCGAGCTTCTCCGCATAGCGGCGCGACGCGATTGCCGTGATGCGCGTCGTGATGCGCAGCAGCCGATACGGGACGAAATGATCGATATTGAACGGCTGCGCAGCCGTACGGGGCGATTTCGGAGACTTGCTGGATCGCTGTCGTGAAGTCATCGGCGGTATGAAGGTCAAGGCGAAGATGGAGATGCCGCGTGGATCGCGGCATGCATCATTTTAAATGAAATCATCGACAACCGGAGACCGCCGGCCGCCGCGGCCGGCAGCGGCTCAGAACGTTGTGCGCATGCCTAGCTGGAACACTCGCGCCATCCTGTCGGCTTTCGTCGCGCCGCCGTAATAGACGGCGCCGCCGAGCGAATACGCCGAACCGTTCTTGTTGTTCACCTGGCTGTAGGCGCCATAGACGCTCGTGCGCTTGGAGAGCTGGTAGCTGAGTTCGGCCGATCCGACGTAGGCGTTCTGCGAATGGGCGAGATGATCGGACGTATCGATGATCTTCGACGCCTGTGCGATAAGCGTCAGCGACGGTGCGATCTGATACTTGAGGCCGATGTTTGCGATTGCATAGCGCAGCGTGTCGGCGATCGTCGCGGCGCTCGTCGCGTCGGAGTAGATGTCTTTCGTATAGCCAGCGTAAAGTTTCGCGGCGCCAATCGCATAGATGCCGCCAATGCCCCATTCCTCGTAGAAACCCGGATCGGAAGCGTCTTTCATGTGTAGATAACCGCCGTGCAGCGAGAGCGGACCATACGAGTAGTTCAGCGCGCCGCTCAGCGTCGAGCCGCTGCTCAGCGAACCGGGCACGCCGCCGAGGCCCATCATCAAGCCGACCGACACGCCGCCTATCGTCGGCGACGTATACACGACCGAATTATTCGTGCGACTCGTCATGATGTCGGTCATCAGCGTGCTTTGCACCGTGCCGTTCGGTAGCGTGCGGTCGATGTTCCAGAAACTGCCGCCGAGACTCGCGTAGAACGCATCGAATTCGCTGACGGCGAGAAATTCTGGCGCGTACTGGCGTCCGAACGTTAGCGTTCCCTGCGGCCCCTGTAAGCCGACCCAGGCCTGGCGGCCGAACAACGCGCCGCCTTGCTGGATCACACCGCTATTCGACGCAAAACCGTTCTCGATCCTGAAGATCGTCTTGTAGCCGCCCCCGAGGTCCTCGACGCCGGCCAAACCGAAGCGAGATCCCGCAACACCGCCGCTGATTAAACGCGCGAGCGTGCCGTTACCCTGGTTCGAAATGTCCATAGTGATGTCGATCATGCCGTACAGCGTGACGCTGCTTTGCGCATGTGCCTGGCACGCGAAGCCGCACAGCGCGGCTACCGCGATTCCCGCGTGTCGTTTCATGTTGTTCTCCTGATCTGAGCCGCTCCGCGCGGAAGACGGCCGAATATTGTTATGCGTTGATTTGTGGCGGTTTCAGTGTCCGCTGACGGCGGTACTCTGGGCGCCGAGGCCGATCTCGGTGTGCAGACTCAGGTCCGCGTAGCGCGCGTCGCCGTCCGCGTCAGGACGGAGTACCGTGCCGAGCCAGCACAGTACGAAGCCAAGTGGGATGCTGACGATTGCCGGGTATTTCAGCGGGATCAGCGCGGCTTTGCCCATCACCGTGGGCGACAGGACGATCACCACGACTGAGACGACGAGCCCGCCCGCGAGGCCCGCGATCGCGCCCGCTCGAGAAAAGCGCCGCCAAAACAGCGTGCAGACGAGGGCCGGCAGGTTCGCGCTCGCCGCGACGAGAAACGCGAGGCCGAGCAGGAACGTGATGTTGAAGCCGGTGCCGACCGCAATGCTGAAGAGCGTCGCGACGATGCCGACGGCTACCGACGACACTCGCGCCATGCGTCGCTCGCGCCGCTCGATGTCGGATCTGCCCCGCCAGACGATGCCCGCGAAGAGGTCGTGTGCGACGGTGCCGGAGGCGGAGATCAACAGGCCGGAGACGACCGCCAGGATCGTGAGAAAACACACGCCGGAGATGAACGCCATCGCGAGCGCGCCGCCGACCGAGCCGTCGCCGCCCGCGAGCACGCTGGCGAGAATCGGTGCGACGAGATTGCCCCCGACCGCGGCTGCCGCGCCGGCATCGGCGCCGTGCAACAGTGCGCGGGCGCCCAGTCCGAGCACGACGATCATCAGGAAGAACACGCCCATCGCCGCGACCGCCCAGCCGAGCGAACGACGCGCAGCACCGCCGTCCTTGACGGTGAAGAAGCGGATCAGCACGTGCGGCAAACCGGCGGTGCCGAGCATATAGACTAGCCCGAACGACAGAATGTCGACCGGATGCGAAGACGGCAGCAACAAACCCGGCTGCAGATAGGCAAGCCCCTTTGGGTGCTGCGCGGTGGCTTGCTGCATCAGCGTGTCGAGATGCCAGCCCGTGAGCGCGAGAATCGTGGCCGACATCACGAGGCCGACGAACAGCAGAATGATCGCCTTGACGATCATGACCCACGACGCACCGAGCATGCCGCCGAAAGCGACGTAGATTATCATCAGCACGCCGGTGATCACCACCGCGAGCGCATACGGAAAGCCGGTCAGCGCCTGGAGCAGGATGCCCGCGCCGACCAGCTGCGCGACCAGATAGAGCAGGCTGACCGCCAATGACGTCAGCGCAGTGACACCGCGCAATGCCGGATCCTGGAAGCGCTTCGCCAGCACTTCGCTGAGCGTGAACGCGCCCGCGTTGCGCAGCCGCTCGGCGATCAGCAGCAGCGGCAAGAAGCCGAAGATCGCCGCAACGAGGATCAGTGTGCCGTCGAAACCATACAGGTAGATCAAGCCGGTCGTGCCAAGGAAAGTGCCCGCCGACATGAAATCGCCGGCGATGGCGAGGCCATTCTGCGCGGCCGAGATGCTGCGCCCGGCGGCGAGAAAATCGGCCGAGCTGGTGGTGCGGCGCGCAGCGCGCGCAATGATGAAAAACATGCCGAGTACGAGGCATGCGAAGACGGCAATCGTCAGGGCACCGTTGCTTTTCATTTCGACGATCCCTCGCTCTGCATGCTGCCGTTGACGCGCATCAGTAGTGCCGCGCGCACCTGTGCTTCAAGCGGCGCGAATTTGCGCCCCGCGTGACGCAGATAGAGCCACGTGATCGCCCACGCGACGAGAAACATCAGGAACATCACGAGGAAGGCAACCGATCCCCAGCCGGACAGAGGCGTGCCGAGCAACGCGCCGGAGAATGCGACGAGCGAAAAAAAACCGACGTACACCACCATGACGACGACGATGGTCAAGACGCCAAGCCGTCGGCGTGCGCAGACGAGCGCATCAAAGCCGGGCAATGATGCGGCTGGGTCGCCGCCCGCATCGGCGGACGGATGAAGTGCGGATATCGAATGGGCGGGCATTGTCTCCTCCGGTAGTTGCGGACGATCCGCGATTGTTATCGTTCCAGTGCGAATATCATATCATTTGATATGAAAAGATTGATTAGGGGTTTACCGGATCGATGGTGCGGTCATCGTGAGCGTGAGGGATGCCGTGCGCTCCTCGAGCACCGTTTGCCAGCGACTCTTCAAAAAGCTCGATCACCGACACTACCTCGACGACGACTGCGATGGTCACCGGGTTCCTTTCGCGCTCCAGCACTGCCACGTAGGACACCTGGATTTGCGACGCTTGCGTGACACGCCGCTCGCTGGCGCGATGCTGCAATGAAGCCGATCCGAGTCGCTTTTTCGGGCTCGGGCTTCAAGGTCCCCGCGCACGTGGGGGCCTTGAAGCAATCGCGGATGCCGGTTATCAGCCCGTCGAACTGGCCGGCACCTCGGGCGGCAGTATCTGCGCCGCGCTCTACGCCGCCGGCATGTCGCTGTCCGACATGAAAACGCTGGCGCTGACGCACGACTGGTCGAACATGATGTCGTTCAGCCCGCTCGCCGCGCTGCGCATGCGCGGATTTTGCGACGGCAAGACTTTGCTGGCGTGGATGACCGAGCACACCAGCGGCAAGACGTTCGCCGACCTGTCGATCGAGTTAACTGCCGTGGCGTCGAACATCGCGAACGAGGGGGCTTTCCTGTTCTCGCGCGCGACGACGCCAGATGTGCCGGTGGCACTCGCGGTGCGATCGTCGACGTCGATCCCGCTCGTGTTCGAACCGGTGGCCGTCGCCGATGCCCTGCTTTCCGACGGCGGAATGGTCAACAACATTCCCGTCGACCGGCTGAAGGTGGACGCGGTGCCGCGGTTGGGTGTGCAGCTCGTGAGCATGGAACTGCCGCTGCAGCCAAAGGCCCGGCTGTGGCCGCATCAGTTCGCGATGCGCCTGATTGACCTGATGCTGTCGGCGTGCGAATCGACGCACGTGAGCGCAGCGCAGGCGGCGGGCGCGTGCATGGCGTTTGTCGAGACCGGGTATGCATCAACGCTCGACCGCAATATGCCGCTCGAGATCCGCCAGCGGCTGTTCAATGATGGGTATGCCGCGACGAAGGCCGCACTGGCCAGCGTCGCAGAGGCCGCAACCGCGTAATGCTCTATCCCGTCCGAGGCCCCGCTTCGGACGGCGCCCCTCCGCAGCCTACCTCGGTAGCGCGTCACCTCCACGCCCTCTTGGGCGCCGGATCCTCGTCGTCACTTCCCGTTGCCCGCAACCAATAAACGCGGCCGCGGTCGGGTTGCGCCTGCACCTGACGCCCGTTTCCGCGAAGGCACAGCGCGTGCGACCCGTCGGCGACATCGCCGCCCCAGTGCTCGCAGCCTATACACGGCCGGTCTTCTGTTTGCGGGCTGAAAAAGGGGCATGTCAACGGCCTTAATACTGTATTTATATACAGTATATGGCATGTGACTAGCTCGCCGCCGCAGCCGTCAAATCAATGACTTCAGGTAGTTCACGAAAGACGTGCAAGCGAGGATGAAGAACTTTGCATCCGCCGCAGTGAGGTTCGGCTCGTCCATCAGGGCGTGTCGAATACCATCCGCATCGTTCGTGTATTCGTATAGCGCCGAGTATCCTTTTTTCAGGCAAGGATGTAATTTGCCTTGCTTCTCAAGCACGACTAGCGCCTTGTTCAGAGTCGCCTTATCGTCGCCACTAACCACTTTGGCGGCCGCCTCGACAGCAGAGATTGATTCTTTGATGGAATTTCGATAGTCCGGATTTGTGCGATGGGACAGATGTGACAGCGCTCGCGACAGGTGCTCACTCACCCCTGTAAACGGCCCCCTATCCGAAAGCGCCGATACGAGCGCCGCGACTTCTTCTCCATCCGTGATCTGCACGAACTGCCTGTTCATCACGCGATAAGCAGCCAGTTCCCGTCCGAGTATCGCATTGGCGGCCGCTGCAAAATGCCCATCCCCGTCGAAGTAGCACATGATGAATTCAAGGAAATCGTAGACGTAAAACCATTCGTCTCCGAAGAACCGATCGCGTACCCACTGCCAGGCGTCCCTAAAGAAAATTCCACCCGGCCCATGGTTGATAGGCATGCGATCCGCTGCAATTTTCCAGAAGTTTCGCCAGACGCTTCGAAGGAAAGTCTCCTCCTGCTTACGCAATCCCGCGCGCCAATCGTCAACCAGGTTCCATAACGAGTTGTGAAGTGCATCCGGCATATCTTCCGGTCCCAACGACTCCGGCAAACTCGCGTGGCCATACCGTTGACTGAATCGCATCATTGGGCTCTGCAAATTGCGGAAAAGATTTATATTTGCGGAAAAAAATCGCGGGAAAATCTTGAAGTCAGAAACTTCGAAAACCCATGTGGCGGAAGGCAGCCGGAGTCGAACCGACCTGAGAGCGTCTGACGCCCTCAACTGGGTTTGAAGCCCAGCCGCACCACCGGATACGAATGCCTTCCTACGGTGATTGAACTACATGTGCCC
>Ga0255336_101597_pt1 | contig 15225 bp, 11 predicted proteins | sample MeOH1_35cm_T3_17_FD_189102 | JGI IMG/M metagenome (GOLD analysis project Ga0255336, IMG submission 189102) | Sandy soil microbial communities from University of British Columbia, Vancouver, Canada - MeOH1_35cm_T3_179 | ecosystem: Engineered > Artificial ecosystem > Sand microcosm > Unclassified ...
CGCTTACTTTAATTAAAAAAGAATTGCTGGTTTTTACCTTAATATATATCTGTTTAATTTTCAAAGACCAATTTGTTTCGCCGTCGTCTGACAGCTTTTATAGCTTATCATTTAATTTTTACTCTGTCAACACTTTTTTACAAGTAATTTTAAGTTCATTTAAACTTTACAGTGTAAAACTAAATTTGTTTGTCGATTTATTTTTGCGACGCTATTTATAATATCACACATCTACATATATAATGGTGTAGAAATCGTGAATTTTATTAATTATGTTTAAATCTCTTAGAATAACTAATAATATCTTTATATTTCATATAGCGATACGCTAGGCTGGGTAGAACTATAATAACAGAAAATAGGTAAAGTTCAAATTAATATTCAATACAATCATATATTTTGAGACCTTATTAATATCACTATTCTTTCTCTAACCTTATTAGGAAGCTTTTTTGATAGTGCTCTATTAATAAGATGAGTTTCTTTTATTCCATTAGATGATAGATATTTTTCAATTATATTTACCTTCTTTTCTCTGTTTTGCATAAGCTGATATAAAACATACCAATCTTCTAAAGATGTTAATGGTATATCTACTCCATTAATTTTCTTTACAGCAGTTATAGCTTTCTTGTCAAAACTAAATTCGTAAGCATCTTCATTAAAATTTATTGCAAAGCCAGCCATAATGTCCACATCAATGCCGTTAACTACATATTCATAAAAATATTTTGTTGAATATATACTTGATTCTCCTTCTTCTATTGGCTTTTTCATACCAAGCCCTTTTAATATTTCATCTGCCTTTTTAATGTCATCTATATCTACTAATATGTCTATATCATTGGGCTTCTCCACTAATCCATATTGATTTAAAACTATAGACGCTCCAACTGCCCATAAAATTCCTGCACTATTAAGCTTCTCTCCTAAATAGCTTAAAGTATCAAACATAAAAATTCTCTCCTTTTATAATTTTTTTATAAAAATAAAAGCAACCTCATTTGAGATTGCTTAAACTTTCTTATGCTTCTTCAAATTGGTCCTTACCTACACCGCAAAGTGGGCAAACCCAATCTTCAGGAACATCTTCCCATGAAGTTCCTGGATTAACTCCGTTATCTGGATCACCTAATTCTGGATCATATAGATATCCACAAGTTAAACATACATATTTTTTCATATTTATTCCTCCTGAAATAATTATTCTCTCTTAATTTTTATTCAATTTTACCAAATTATATGTAGAATGTAAAGCATAAAAAAGATAATTATGTAATAATTTATCATGCTTATTATTTCCTAACAGCTAAATATTTTATTCTAATATTATAAAATAATTCTTAAAACCATTCCTCTACTGTCTTTAAAATTTTAAAATTAGTTAAATCATAATGAAGAGGTGTCAGAGTTATATATCCTTCTTTAAAATAATAAACATCTGTATCTTCTTCTGAACCTTCTCTAATTTTTCCAAATATTTCATAAGTTACTTGTCCTGCATCGTCTTTGCTTTCCATATATACATTATTATAAGTCCTGCTGCCTATTTTGCACACCTTTATGCCTTTTATTTCTTCTTCAGAAATCATTGGAATATTGATGTTTAAAACCACATCATCTTTAAAAGCTTTGTCTTTTAAATTATGAAGAACACTTTCTACAGTTTTTGCAGCTACATCATAATTTTCCTTATCACCTATAAATTCAGAGGAAATAGCAATTGAAGGAATGTTATAAACTGCAGCCTCTATTGCTGCAGATACAGTTCCTGAATAAATAACATCTGTACCTAGATTAACACCTTTATTTATACCTGATATAACCATATCAATTTTGCCTTTTAAAAGTTTATCTGTTGCAAACTTGACGCAATCCGCTGGTGTTCCATCTAAGCTATAGGCTTTAGACTTAATATTCTGAAGCTTAACCTCTTTTAAAATCAACGGTCTTGTCAAGGTTATTGAATGTCCGCAGGCACTTCTTTGATTATCTGGAGCTACAATTGTAACTTCATGATTTTTTTCCAGTTCCTTTGCTAAAATATATATTCCTTCTGCATTTATCCCATCGTCATTAGTTATAAGCAGTTTCATAAATTTCACCATCCTTTAATAAAATTCATAAATAATCTTAGTATATAATATAGTATAACAAATCTACATATTTTAATAGTAATTTCATTGACTAGCTGCTCATAAAAATGTAAACTGTAATTATAGAACATTCACAATATTTGTAATTAATCCGAAAGATTTTTATATAGAAATTGCAGCATTTTTATTTTAAAACTTTAAATTTTAATAGGCAGAACAGATTTAGTTCTGCCTTTTTTCATAGCCATCTTATCCAAAGCAGAGGTGTTACATCTATGAAAACCATTAAATCTCCAAGTAAGCTTAAAGTAAATTTAAATAAACTACTAGATTTAAAAAATTATAATATATTTGGCAGCCATGTTACTACATTACATGGAACTTCAGGTGTTAGATTTACCTTATGGGCTCCACATGCTAAAGCTGTTCATGTAGTAGGAGACTTTAATAATTGGAGCGGCATTCAGCATATAATGAAACTAAACAGTAAGCTTAACATATGGACCATTTTTATTCCTAATTTAAAGGCTCAGGATATTTATAAATATGAAATAACCACAGCATCAGGCATTAAGCAGGTTAAATCTGACCCCTATGCCTATTATTCAGAGCTTAGACCTAATACTGCCTCAATAGTTACAGATTTAGATTCCTTCAGCTGGCAGGACAGTTCTTGGCTTATTAAAAGAAGAGAAACTTCCATATACAATCATCCATTAAACATTTATGAACTTCACTTAGGCTCTTGGCAAAAAGAGAATGACAGCTTCATGAGTTATAGGCAAATTGCAGATAAGCTTATGGAATATATTATTCAAATGGGTTATACACATATAGAGCTGCTTCCTATTACAGAACATCCCTTAGACGCTTCCTGGGGATATCAAAGCACTGGTTACTTCTCAGTTACCAGCAGGTATGGCAGACCAGAGGACTTTATGTATTTTGTAAATAAATTTCACGAAAATAACATTGGCGTTATTTTAGACTGGGTTCCAGGGCACTTCTGTAAGGATGCCCATGGTCTATATAACTTTGATGGCTTACCGCTTTATGAATATGGAAATCCCCTTTTAGGAGATAATGACTGGGGTACAGCAAATTTTGATTTAGGTAAAAAGGAAGTAAGGCAATTTCTAATTTCAAATGCTCTATTTTGGTTTGATGTTTATCATATAGATGGCATAAGGGCAGATGCAGTAGCAAATATGCTCTATATGAATTATGGCAAAAGTGAAAAAATGAACCTCGCAAATAAATATGGAGGAACTGAAAACCTAGAAGCTGTAGATTTTTTTAAAAAACTTAATTTAACAATTTTTAGGCATTTCCCTAATGTGCTTATGATAGCAGAAGACTCCAGTTCCTTCCCAGCAGTTACCGCACCTGTATATTTAGGAGGCCTGGGCTTTAACTATAAATGGAATATGGGCTGGATGAATGACATGCTTAAATATATGCAGATGGACCCAATATATAGAAAGTATCATCATAATTTAATTACCTTTTCACTTATGTATGCCTTTAGTGAAAATTTCATACTTCCACTTTCTCACGATGAGGCTGTACACGGTAAAAAGTCTCTTTTAGATAAAATGCCAGGCGACTATTGGTCGAAGTTTGCCAGTCTAAGACTATTTTATGGCTATATGATGTGCCACCCAGGTAAAAAGCTTCTATTCATGGGTGGAGAATTTGGCCAATTTATTGAATGGAGATTTGCTGAGGAACTTGATTGGCTTCTACTCAATTATCCAATGCATAAAGCATTACAAAACTATGTTAAAGATTTAAATTTATTATATAAATCAGAACCATCACTTTTAGAAAAAGATCATAATCACGAAGGTTTTAAATGGATTGATCATCAAAATGCCGATCAAAGCATTATATCGTTTATGAGGTTTAGCATAATTAAAGAGGATTTTACAATTATTATTTGTAATTTTACCCCTATTGCTTATTCTGACTACAAGGTTGGAGTTCCTGTTTTCACCCAATATAAAGAAATACTAAACAGCGATAAGGACTGCTACGGAGGCTCTAATCTTACAAATGAAGTTTACATAAGGCCATGCCCTCATAATTGGCATAGTGAGCCTTTTCATATAAAGCTTACAATTCCGCCATTATCAACAATTATCATAAAACCTTCATATGAATACAAATTAGAAAGGAGCATAGAAAATGCAGAAGAAAGAAATGATTGCAATGATACTTGCAGGGGGGCAAGGCAGTAGATTAGGTATCCTTACTAAAGGTATTGCAAAGCCTGCAGTACCCTTCGGAGGGAAATATAGAATTATTGATTTTCCTCTTAGCAACTGTTCAAACTCCGGTATAGATACTGTAGGTGTTTTGACTCAATATCAGCCTTTTGTCCTTAACTCACATATAGGCATTGGTACACCTTGGGATCTTGACAGAAATAACGGCGGAGTTAGTATACTTCCACCTTATATGAGGGAAACTGGCGGTGATTGGTATAAGGGTACTGCAAATGCCATATATCAAAATATGAATTTTATAGATAACTACAATCCTGAATATGTACTTATTCTTTCTGGTGATCACATTTATAAAACGGATTATTCTAAGATGTTGGATTTCCATAAAGAAAATAATGCAGATGCTACCATAGCAGTTATGGAAGTTCCTTATGCGGAAACCCATAGATTTGGAATTATGAATACAAAGGAAAACTTTGAAATATATGAGTTTGAAGAAAAACCTAAGAAGGCAAAAAGTAACCTTGCTTCCATGGGTATTTATATATTTAACTGGGACACCCTAGGGCAATTTTTAATTAAGGATGAAGCTGATAAAACTTCAAGTAATGATTTTGGGAAAAACATTATACCTAAAATGCTTGAAGCTAAAAATAGAATGTTTGCCTATCCTTTTAAAGGCTATTGGAAAGATGTAGGCACTATAGAAAGCTTATGGCAGGCAAATATGGATTTACTAGATGACAACAACGAACTAAATATTCATGACCACAGCTGGAAAATCTATTCAGTAAATGCTTCCCTGCCGCCGCAGTTTATAGGTGAAAGCGCAGTTATTAGTAACTCCTTAATTACAGATGGCTGCAAGATATTTGGAGAAGTTAAAAATTCTGTGATTTTCCCAGGAGTAACAGTTGGTAAAAACTGCAGAATAGTTGACTCAGTTGTTATGTCTAATACAAAAATAAAGGATAATTCAGTGATAACCAAAGCAATTATTGGCGGCGACGTTATTATAGAAGAAAATACTATTCTTGGCGATGGCAAGTCCATAGAAATTGTAGGTGAAGGACAAGTTATTGATGCAGATACAAAACTTTAATAGGGAGGCGAATTTATTAAGATGCTTAAGGACTACATGGGAATTGTACTATTAAATGAAGATGAAGATAACATAAGAAGACTTACTAAAAATAGGCCTCTTGCTTCTATACCCTTTGGAGCCAGATATAGAATTATAGATTTTGTGCTTTCTAATCTAGTAAACTCAGGCATGAGTAACATTGGAATCTTTACAGATGGCAAAACCCGCTCACTTATGGATCATTTAGGCTCAGGGAAGCCTTGGGACCTTGCTAGAAGAATAAACGGTCTATTTATTTTTAACTATGGATACTCAGGAAAATATATTAATGAAATAGAAACCCTTAAAAATAACATAGAATATTTTTATAAAAGCAAAGAAAAGCATGTAATTATCTCTTCTTCCTATATGGTTTGTAATATCGATTATAAGGCAGTAGCAGCTTACCATGAAAAGTCTGGAGCAGATGTAACAATAATATATAAGACCGTAGAAAGTGATGAAACAAGCTTTATTAACTGTGATGTTTTAAATCTTGAAGGAGATAAAGTATTAACAGTAGGCAAGAATATTGGTACAGATGAACAAAACAATATATCTATGGATATGTTTATAATGAAAAAGGAAGTTTTAATTAAATTACTGCTTAGATGTATTAAAACTGGTCATCATAATTCTATAAAGGATGCAATTTATAATAAACTTGGAAATTTAAATGTGAATACCTATAGATTTAATGGTTATCTCAGCTGTATAAACACAATAAAAGCCTATTATAAAACCAATATGGATTTATTAGATATGAATCTTAGCAGTGAGCTGTTCTCTAAAAACGGAACTATATTTACAAAAACTCAGGATGAACCTCCTACAAAATATACTGAAACCTCAAAAACAGAAAATTCTTTAGTGGCTAACGGCTGTATTATTGAAGGAAAAGTGAAAAATAGTATTATTTTTAGAAAAGTAAAAATTCATAAGGATGCAGAAATTGAAAACTGCATTATAATGCAAAACTGTGAAATTAAAGCAAGAGCTAAGCTTACTAATATAGTTATAGATAAAGGTATTGTTATTGAAGAAGGAAAAGAGCTTAAAGGTGATAAGGATATTCCCTTAGTTGTAGAAAGAAAATCTAAATTTAAATAAAAATGTGAGGTGGACAGTTAATGAAAATATTATTTGTTGCGTCAGAAGCACATCCTTTTATTAAAACAGGGGGACTGGGCGACGTAGCTTATGCACTTCCAAAAGCCCTTCGAAAATTAGGTTTAGATGTAAGAGTCATTATTCCAAAATTCTCTGAAATTAAACAGGAATATAAAAGTAAAATGCTTACTTTAGCAACCTTCAATGTGCCTGTTGGCTGGAGGAATCAATATGGTGGCCTTCAGTACCTAGAGTATGATGGTATTCCCTTTTACTTTTTAGATAATGAATATTATTTTAAAAGAGCAGCTCCCTATGGTTTTTTTGATGATGGCGAGCGCTTTGCTTATTTCTGCAGAGGAGTATTAGAAGCAATTAATCACATGATTGATTTTACTCCTGATATTATTCATCTTAACGACTGGCATACTGGAATGATTGCTCCCCTTATGAAAGAACACTATAAAAAAAATCCCAGATTCGAAAATATAAAAACTATATTTACCATACATAATCTTCAATATCAAGGAGTATTCTCAAAGGAGATTTTAGGCGATTTATTAAGTCTTAGTGAAGATAATTATACAGAAGAAAGGCTTAAATATTATGACGGTGTATCCTTCATGAAAGGCGGACTTAATTTCTGCGATAAAATAACCACAGTAAGTAGTTCCTATGCTGAAGAAATAAAAACTCCCTTTTATGGTGAAGGGCTTCATGGGCTACTGCAGGTACGCAGCAGAGATCTTTTAGGTATAGTAAATGGCATAGATACTGAACTTAATAATCCTGAAAAGGACAAAGAACTTTTCTTTAATTATAACTATGAAAGTATTGAAGGAAAATCAAAAAATAAGACAGAGCTTCAAAAAAGCTTAAACCTGCCTATTAATGAAAATATACCTATGATAAGCATGGTAACAAGGCTTGCAGGTCAAAAGGGAATTGACCTTGTAGCACATATTATAGAAGAGCTCCTTCAGCTTGATCTGCAATTTGTAGTGCTGGGCAATGGCGAGCAAAAGTATGAAGAAATGCTTAAGTATTATAACCATGTTTATCCAAATAAATTATCTGCAAATATTATCTTTAACAATACACTTGCTAAAAGAATTTATGCAGCTTCCGATATATTTCTTATGCCTTCGCTGTTTGAGCCCTGCGGTATAGGTCAGCTTATTGCCCTTAAGTATGGATGTCTTCCTATTGTTAGGGAAACAGGAGGCTTAAAAGACACAGTGAAGCCTTTTAATGAATATACTAATGAAGGGAATGGTTTTTCTTTTTCAAATTATAATGCCCACGAAATACTTTTTACAATAAAAAAAGCTTTAACCTTTTACAATAATAAAGAGGTATGGTATAATTTAGTGAAAAATGCTATGCTTGAAGATAATAGCTGGAGCAAATCAGCAATTGAATATAAAAACTTATATACCTCACTATTGTAAAAGTTAATAAAGCAATATAACATTAGACAGCAAAATAATTGCTGTCTAATATTTTAAGAAAAACTAATGAAATAGGGAGAACATAATTATTATAAAAGTAGATTACGGCATAATTCTCTATGTCGCAAAATTGCTAGAGGAGGAAAATGATGAAGCTAAATAAGGAAAAATTCAAATCTGATTATAAGAGAAAGTTAATGAACAATTTTGCAGAAAATATTGAAGATTCATCAAAGCTTCACAAATACTTTGCCCTTGGTGGCTTAGTTCGTGATTATGTTACAGAAAATTGGGTAGATACAAATAGCTATTACCTAAAAACTGGAGAAAAACAGGTTTATTATTTTTCTATGGAATTTCTAATTGGGAGACTTCTTGGCAGCAACCTTTTAAACTTAGGAATTAGGGATATATGCAATAACGGCCTTAAGGAGCTTGGCATTGATTTAATTGAACTTGAGGAAATAGAAAGTGATGCAGGACTTGGTAATGGAGGACTTGGAAGGTTAGCGGCCTGCTTCTTAGATTCTATGGCTTCCGTTGGAGTACCCGGCCATGGCTGTGGAATTAGATATAAGTACGGCCTTTTTGAACAGAAGATAGTTGACGGCTATCAGGTAGAAATTCCTGATTACTGGCTAAGAGAGGGTAACGTATGGGAAATAAGAAAAGAAAATAAAGCTGTGGAAGTTCGCTTTGGTGGAACCATACGAACTGAATATATAGATGGAAGATTATCCTTCATACATGAAAATTATGAACCAGTTCGTGCTGTTCCATACGATACTCCCGTTGTAGGCTTTGATAATAATATGGTAAATAATTTAAGGCTTTGGAGTGCTGAGCCTTACGAAAGGGAATTTGATTTTTCCACCTTTAGCCGTGGTGAATATGTTAAAGCTGAGGAATATAGGGCCTCCGTTGAATCCATTTCCCAGATTTTATATCCTGATGACAGTAAGTTTGAAGGACGATTACTTAGACTTAAGCAGCAGTACTTCTTTGTAAGTGCTGGCATTCACAGTATAATAAGAAATTATAAAAAATCTGGCTCCCCAATAAATGAGTTTCATAAACATGTGGCAATTCATATTAATGATACACATCCTTCTGTTGCAGTTGCCGAACTTATGAGACTACTAGTGGATGTTGAGCTTTTATCTTGGAATGAAGCTTGGAATATAACGATAAATACAATGGCCTATACAAATCATACGATTATGTCCGAGGCACTTGAAAAATGGCCAATAGATATGTTTAAGAATCTTCTTCCAAGAATTTATATGATAATTGAAGAAATAAATAGAAGATTTTGTGATGATTTAACTAAAAAGTATCCAAATCAGTGGGGAAAAATAAACAGCATGTCAATAATTCAAGATGGTCTTGTAAAAATGGCTCATATAGCCATAGTAGGCAGCCATTCTGTAAATGGTGTTGCTAATTTGCACACTGAGATATTAAAACATCAAACGCTGGCTAACTTTTATGATTTTTATCCTGAAAAATTCAACAATAAAACTAACGGAATAACCCATAGGCGCTGGCTTATGAAGGCTAATCCAAATTTAAGCTCCTTAATTACAAATACTATTGGAGCGTCATGGATTAAATCACCTAATAAATTAGTTAAATTAGAAAAATATAAAAATGATCAAACCCTTCAGAATAATATTGCTGAAGTAAAAATGAATAACAAGCTAGAGTTTTCAAATGAAGTGAAAAATAAATATGGCATAGAAATTAATCCAAACTCAATATTTGATGTTCAAGTTAAAAGGCTTCATGCCTATAAAAGACAAATGCTGAACATTCTTCACATTATGTATTTATATAATAGCCTTAAGGAAAATCCAAATTTAAGTTTTGTACCTAGAACCTTTTTCTTTGGAGCAAAGGCTTCACCAAGCTATGCCTTAGCAAAACAAATAATTAAGCTTATTAATAGTGTGGCAAATTTAGTTAATAATGATTCCAGTATTAATAATAAAATTAAGCTAATATTTCTAGAAAACTACAGCGTTTCTTTAGCTGAAAAGATAATTCCCTGTGCTGATGTAAGCGAGCAGATTTCTACAGCCTCAAAGGAAGCCTCTGGAACTGGAAACATGAAATTTATGATGAATGGTGCTGTTACAATAGCAACTTTGGATGGCGCAAATGTAGAAATGAAGGATGAAGTTACTGAGGACAACATTGTCATATTCGGCTTAAGAGCAAATGAGGTTATAAGTTATAATAAATATGGCGGCTACTCCTCTTGGGATGTATATAACAATGACCCTAGGGTAAATAAAATATTAAATCAGCTAGTTGATGGCTCCTTTGGGATATCGCCTTCAGAGTTTAAAGATATTTATGATTCACTGCTAATGTTTAATGATGAATATTTTGTACTGAAAGACTTTGATGCCTATGTTAAGGCCCAAGAAAAAATAGATAGGCTTTACAAAGATAAAGTAAAATGGAATGAAATGTGTATTATGAATATTGCCCACTCAGGTACTTTCTCAAGTGATAATACGATTAAAGAATATGCTAGAGAGATTTGGGGTACTAGAGAACTTGATGGTATTCCTGCTGTTTAAAGAGCAAAGTTTTTTTACGCGGAAGGGGTTCATTCTAAAAGTCCCCTTCCGCGTTGCTCTGTGATTTATGCAAGTTTCGCACTTAATAAAAGGTTTTAATTCATTATGTGGTAATTATGGCTTATTCTTCAAATTTAAAATTCTTAAATTTGTCTTTTAATAGATCTCCTAAAGTTAATCCTTCAGATTTATCTCCTAAGAAATCCTTGATTTCTTCTCTTTCTGCACTATTTTTTGCTTCTCTTATGCTTAGACCAAGTCTTTGGTTTTTTGCATCTATTTCAAGAATTTTAACCTTAACCTTATCTCCTGCATTTAAAACAGTTGAAGCCTTTGATACTCTTTCTTCTGCTATTTCAGAGTTTCGTACAAGTCCATCTATTCCTTCTGCAATTTCTACAAAAGCTCCAAAGTCAGTAGGCCTAACTACAGTCCCCTGTACTATGTCATTAACCTTAAACATAGATGATACTTTATTCCATGGATCCTCTGTAACTTCTTTAAGGCCTAGAGAAATTCTTTCCTTTGATTTATCAAAGTCAATAACATATACTTCAACCTTATCCCCTACTGAAACCACTTCAGCTGGGTCTAAAACTCTTTTCCAAGAAAGATCTGAAATATGTATAAGTCCGTCTATACCACCTACGTCGACAAAGGCGCCAAATTTAGCAAGTCTGGATACTACTCCTGTTCTCTTTTCTCCCTTTTTAAGTGAAGTCCAAAGTTCTTGTTTTTTGACTTCAGCCTCTGCTTTTTCTACTTCTTTTCTAGAAAGTACAACTTTCTTTTTCTCTCTATCAAGTTCAACTACTTTAACAGTAATGGTCTTTCCTACGAAATCCTTTAAATCATCAACATATTTTAATGAAAGCTGTGATGCTGGAATAAAAGCTCTTACACTTTTCACATTTGCAGTAACTCCGCCTTTAACAACTTCGTTAACCTTTACTTCAATTGTTTTTCCCTCGTTAAAAGATGCTTCAAATTCATCCCAAACCTTGTGTTCTTCTGCCTTTATTTTAGATAATGCCACATTGCCTTCTCCGTCGTTAACTTGAAGTATGTAAACATATATTTCATCTCCTGGCTTTACTATATCCTTTGGGTTAACCGCTTCATCATAGGACAGTTCTTCTCTGCTTATAACTCCATCAGCCATGTAGCCAATATTAACAAAAACTGCATCATCAGAAGCAGAAATAACTGTTCCTTTAACTACATCCCCACTATTAATTCTCTTTAAAGAATCACCTAGTGCTTCCATAAAATCTTGCATTGAAACTTCTTCATTATTATCCATAATATAAATTGCCTCCTCATATAGCTTCAAAATAATCCCAATATTTTAATATTAGCATAATAATGCCTTTTTATAAAGAAAAATTAAAGTATTTATAGTTTTACCTCAATATTTTCTCTCTCAGATTTAGAGGTTTCAAAATAAGCTGCTTCTTTAAAATTAAACATAGAAGCAATGATGTTTGATGGGAAGCTCTGAACATAGTTATTATAATTCATAACAGTATCACTGTAGAACTGCCTTGAAAAGCTTATTTTATTTTCTGTTTCAACAAGTTGATTTTGTAAAGCTTTATAGTTTTCACTAGCTTTTAGATTAGGATACCTTTCAACCACTACAGCTAATCTGCTCAGTTCTTGTGTTAGTTCTCCATTAGCCTTCATAGCTTCTTCTGGAGAACTTGCCTTCATAAATTTACTTCTTGCTTCTACTACTTTTTCTAGTGTTTCTGCTTCATATTGAGTATAGCCCTTTACTGTGTTAACTAGGTTTGGAATTAAATCAAACCTTCTTTTTAGCTGTATATCCATTTGAGACCAGCAGACTTTTACCTTATTTCTTCTGCTAACAAGACCGTTGTAGCTTGAAATAATGTATATTATCAATAATGCAAGAATACCTATAACAACATAAATCATAATTTTCCTCCTGATTCATTAATTACACACAACAATTATTAATTATTACACAGCCAGTGATTCTTATTTGCATGTAACGATTATCAATTATTTAGCCTATTATTTCTTTCTTACACAAAATTTTATTTCTTATTATATCCTTCTATTTTTTATAGTCCTATTAGTGAATTAATTCACTTTTATTAAAAACCTCCGAAGCCTCCGCCTCCGCCTCCATCTCCACCTCCACTAAAGCCACCACTGTCTCCTCCGCCAAAGCCTCCGCCTGAAAAGCCGCCTCCATCTCCAGATCCTGAGGAGTTAGAAGAATTAGCTATAGCCATGGCTGAGTCAGTTAAATCTGTAAAAGTAGAGGTGATATCTTGAATTTGACTAAATATATTCTCCCCAGCATTATTAAGCTGAGAGTAATATAAGAAGGTAAGCATATTTAAATCATATCCATATTGATACATATCATCTTCAGTAATAACTATTGTAAGCTGCTGAAGTACCCTTTGGGCAACTCCTAGAGAAATTGCATAAACTAAAAAATGTTCCCATAAAACTAGGGAAGGCGGCTCTGCATCCTTTAAATTGCTGAAATCCTGCAGGAAATTTTTAAATGCTTTCCACCTTGCAAATTGACTGGAGCCATATATACTTCTATGTCTAAAATTAAGTACACCACTATATTCAAAAAAATTATATATTTCAGCATCCTCTTTAACTAGAGAGCACCATATGTTATATTTATTTCGAAATTCTATGGCAGCTCTTGTTTGACTTGTCACTTCTTTAATGCTGCTAAAGGCTATGCAGTTACCATCTCCTAAATCATTTAAAAGCCACTCCATAAGAAATTCTTCATGTGCTAGTAATGAATTATTAGGACTTTTTAGTCTATATATAACATAGTCTATTTCTTCTTTTTTCCCAAATAATTTTTTCTTTTGTATTTTTAAAGTTTCTAGCTTTAAATATTTCTTTCTTATTAGATTCATAAGTGTAGCTGTTATATCTCTATTACTTGCGCTGCCATAGTAAAGAATACTCATTACTGCAGGAGTATAATCTCCCGGCAGCTCCCTGTAATACTTACCATCAAAATCTGGTGCAGGATCACTTCCATATTTATTCTTTAGATAAACCCATAAATAAATACCTCCCCCTAATAAAATAAATATTAGAATACCTCCAAAGTCGGTATTAGACTCCTCCTTATAAGGCAGTTTTGAAGGATAGTTATTGTAGCCTCCATTTTGCATCTGATTTCTGGCCTCTTCCCTCACTTTATTAGCTTCATCAGTAAGTGCGGTCTCTTCACTTAAAATTTTAATTAAGGCTTCTTCTGCATAAACTCTTTTTGCACCAGGAATTAATTGTATAGGAAACAGCACTCTTGCTTCCACATACCTTCCTTCAGGAAGGTTATTCATTGTTAAATTTACTGTTCTATTATCAACAATTGAAGAGTTTCCTGTTAAAGGACCATGTGCAAAAATTCTTATGTCCTCTTTTTTAGCTTCAGCTGGCAATTTAATATTTATTGAAGTTTCACCTATAGGTGTCTTATTTTCATTGCCTATGAATTTCCAATATAACTCACCAGTATCACTATATTTTTTTACTGCATTTTTAATAATGTAGGATATTTTAAAGCTTCTCTCCATATTGGAAGAAGGCTCATAAATCCAAAGCAAAGTAGCACCGCTTGATTTAGGTTCTAATGTATATACATCACTGTTACCCTTAACAGCTGAACTTACTTTTCTATAATTCTTGCCTCCTTCATTAACAATTAGATTATCTATAGATGTACCCTCTGGAAAGAGTATTTCCTTTGTCACTCCATTAAAGCTTCCCCCAAAGGTAAAGTCCACATTTTCTTCTACCTGCATATCTCCATTACTTAGTACCTCGGCATTTACATTATACTTATTAATGAGTAGAGACGAACTTACAGCTTTTATTCTAATATTAGGACTTATTAGGCATGTACAAATAAAGAAAATACTGAATAAAAAAAATACTAATTTATTCTTCATCATTACCTCCGCATGAATTAGAGAATTAAATAATTTTAATGACCTAAATTTTAACTTTATAGCAATATTATACTATGTTTATATTCTGTATTCCATGATTAAAATAAATAACTTTTTGGCAATGCTATATATGCAATAAAATTATGCATTAATTAATAAATCTTTTATTTTATGTATAATAATAGTAAAATACAATTATTATTTACAGGAGGCTCGAGAATTTATAATTCTCGAATACAAAGAAGGAATACAGGAGGGTAATATGGAAAATTTCAAAGAAAAATTAGAAAAATATGCTGAATTAGCGGTAAAAGTAGGAATAAATGTTCAAAAGGGTCAAACTCTAGTTATCACTGCTCCCTTACCTGCAGCAGAGTTTGTTAGAGCTGCAGCAAAAAAGGCTTATGAAGCTGGAGCTAAAAATGTTCATGTGGATTGGACAGATGAAGAAATTACGCTGATTAAATATTTAAATGCACCAGAGGAGGCTTTTTTAGAATATCCTATGTGGAAAGCTAAGGGAATGGAAGAAATGGCTAAGGAAGGTGCTGCATTTTTAAGCATTTCAGCAGCTAACCCTGATTTACTTAAAGCTGTTGATCCTGAAAGAATAGCTACAGCAAATAAAACTTCATCCAAGGCACTTGCACCTTATAAAAAT
>Ga0255336_101598_pt1 | contig 15222 bp, 15 predicted proteins | sample MeOH1_35cm_T3_17_FD_189102 | JGI IMG/M metagenome (GOLD analysis project Ga0255336, IMG submission 189102) | Sandy soil microbial communities from University of British Columbia, Vancouver, Canada - MeOH1_35cm_T3_179 | ecosystem: Engineered > Artificial ecosystem > Sand microcosm > Unclassified ...
TTTGGATGAATTTTGCTATCGCTTCTCCAGACGGCTTTGCTTTGGTCGGCTCTTTGATCGCTTAGTGTTCACCGTCGTTACATCGCTTCGCTGATTCAAAGGGATAATCAGGTAAAATTTTTGTCAATACTGGCGTTATTGGCGGCATGTGGGCATTCCAGCCTCGGTTAAATGCGGGCGCATGGAGCGAATGCAGCGCCTGCCCGAATCGTTGTCGTATAGGCGGCCTTCCTAACCAACGTCCGTACCTCAGGGGCGCGGGGCCAGCACGGATATGATCGGCCGGGCGTGCTTTCCAACGTTCGTACCTCAGGGGGGGCGGGGGGCGAAGCCCGCCCGCTATTAAATAAAATAACCCCTCGTCGCCGCCGAAGGCGGCGATACCTGCCTGTATAGAAAAGCTATAAACTCCCGCGGGGGCTTATTGACGGACTATTTCCTCGCGCACTCGTACGCGTCGCCGCGCAGCGTCTCCACCGCGTGCCCGAGCACGGGGAGGATCACCTCCGCGCATTCGGCCACCGCCTTGGGGCTGCCGGGAAGGTTGACGATGAGCGTCCGGCCGCGGACGCACGCGACGCCGCGGGAGAGCATGGCGCGGTCGGTATAGAGCATACTGCGGGCGCGGATGGCCTCGGCGATGCCGGGCACGGGGTAATCCGCCGCGTCGAGCGTGGCCTGCGGGGTCACGTCGCGCGGGGCGAGGCCGGTGCCGCCGGAGGTAAGCACGACGTCGACGCCGCCGCCGTCGCACAGACGGCAAAGCTCACTGGAAATGCGCTCGCGGTCGTCGGGCAGGATCTCCACGGAAACGACTTCCGCGCGGCCTTCCAGCAGGGCCTTGAGGGCGGGGCCGCTTTTATCCTCCCGTTCGCCCGTAAAGCCCTTGTCGCTCAAAATCAGAATGGCGGCGCGTATGGGCTGCATAACCGGTTCCTCCTTTGTGCCGCGCCGTGAAAAAGGCGCGTTCTGTTACGGATAGCATATCACAATTCCGGCGGCGGCGCTCAAAAACCGATGACGCCCAGATGCTCCAGCAGGATCTTCACCCCCATCAGGATCAGGACCGCGCCCCCCGCGATATCGGCCTTGGACTGGAGGTTGCCGCGGATGACGTGCCCCAGCCGCACGCCCAGGCAGGAAAGCAGGAACGTCACGCAGCCGATCAAGAGCGAAGCCGGCACGATCCGCACGTTCAGGAACGCAAAGCTGATGCCCACGGCCAGTGCGTCGATGCTGGTGGCGACGGCGGAAACCAAGAGGGCTTTCACGCTGAAGCCGTTCTTGTCGGGGTCCGTGCTGCACGCCTCGCCCTCGCAGGCATGGCGGGATTCGTAGATCATTTTGCCGCCGATGAAGCAAAGCAGCCCGAACGCGATCCAGTGGTCCACGGGGGTAACGACGCTTGCGAACTGCGTGCCCAGCAAGTACCCGGCGGCCGGCATCAGCGCCTGGAATCCGCCGAAGAACGCGCCGGTCAGGAAAATGTTCCGGTAACTGAGGCTGCGCATGCCCAGCCCCTTGCACATCGCCACGGCGAAAGCGTCCATCGAAAGCCCCACGGCGATCAGCAGCAGTTCCCAAATTGCCATCGGTGTTCCCCCATCAGCGTTTGTTCATAAAAAAAGGCCCACGGACAGCCGCCGCTGTCCGTGAGTCTTGTCATTTCATCAGGCAAACCAGGCCGCAGCCGGCCAGTATGTTGACTTGCCTCGCGGCGCGCCGCGTGACTACTCCCCCACGAATGTAACGTAGAGAAGTATACCATAGGCTAACAAAACGCGCAACAAAAACCCTACGGAACCAGCGGCACGGGCACGAAGCCCTCCCCGCGCCGAAGCTGTGCCGTCTCGCGGAAGCCCGTTTCGTACAGCATGGCCGAGACCTCGGCAAACCCCGCCGTAAGAAGCGCGGCGTCGTGCGCGTCGGAGGACAGCAGGATGGGCGTCCTCATTTCCAGCATCCGGCGCAGCAGGAAGGGGGCGGGGTAGGGCGTTTTCCGGAAGCCCCGCGCCATCGCGCCGGTGTTGACTTCGAACACCTTGCCGCGCTGCGCGATCGCTTCCAGCGCCGCGAGCGCGGTCTTTTGGTACGCCGGGCTCCCGGTATCGAAGAACCTCCCGTTGCCGTTGAATTTTTCGATCACGTCGAAGTGGCCCACGATATCCACATCGTCCCCGCTCGCATACCCGGCGAGCTTTGCGTAGTACGCCCGCGCCATCGCAAGCGCGTCCCCGCCGTATCCAAGATCGATGCAGCGCCGCATTTCTTCCGGTGACTGGTCCACCGTATACTGCTCGCCTTCAACAAACAGGTAATGCACCGAGCCGATGCAGTAATCGTACCCCGCGGTGTCCTGCGGCTCCGCCCCGTCGTTCTCAAGACCCAGGAACAGGTCGAGCCGTCCCGCGTACTCCTCCCGCAGCGACAGCACCTCCCGCCGGTACGCCAGGGTGCCCGTGGGCGTCATGCAGCAGCTTTTGTCAAACGACGTGTACGCGTGGCCCGAAAACCCCAGCGACACGAACCCGGAGGCAAGCGCCGCCTCCGCCATCTCGCGGGGCGTGCTCACGCCGTCGCAGTATACCGTATGCGTATGCAGGTTGGAGCGGATCGGCATGCGCTTGCCTCCTGAATAGGGTACGTTCCTTTTCTTTCAAGAGAAAGAAAAGGAACAAAAGAAAGCAACCATTATGGGTTTCCAAAGGGACGTGTCCCTTTGGCGGGGGGGTGGGGGCAGCGCCCCCAACGTATCTTTTCAGCCCATTATCTCCTGCTTGATTTTGTGGTCCACCACGTGGCGGCGCTGCAGCTCCTGGCGCACCTCCTCGGGCGGGATGCCCATTTCGACGAGCAGCACCAGCATATGGTAGGCAAGGTCCGCGGCCTCGTTAACGGTTTCGGCGCGGCTGTCCTTCATGGCGGCGACGACGACCTCGGTGGCTTCCTCGCCGACCTTCTTGAGAATCTTTTCTTTGCCCTTTTCAAAGAGATAGGTGGTGTAGGAGCCCGCGGGCATGCGCCGCTTGCGCTCGAGGATGAGCCCGTAGAGGGAATCGAGCAAGAACTTCTCGGGCGCGTCCGCCGCGAACAGGATGTTAAAGAAGCAGCTTTCCTCGCCGGTGTGGCAGGCGGGGCCGTCCTTGACGACCTCGATCACAAGAGCATCAAGGTCGCAGTCGGCGGTAATGGAAACGATGTGCTGCACGTTGCCGCTGGTTTCGCCCTTGCGCCACAGGGCTTGGCGGGAGCGCGAATAGAAGCAGGTGCGGCGCTCCTCCATGCTGATGCGCAGGCTCTCGGCGTTCATATAGCCGAGCATGAGCACCCGCCCCGTGAAATAATCCTGCACGACGGCGGGGATCAGCCCGTTCGCGTCGTATTTGAGCTCCTTGAGCCAGGCGTTTACGTCCATCATACCCTCGTTTCGACCCCCTGTTCCCTAAGATACCGCTTGAGCGCGCGGATGTCCACCTCTTTGAAATGGAAGATGGAGGCCGCAAGCCCCGCGTCCACGCCGGGCACCGCCCGGAACAGTTCCAGAAAGTGCGCCGTATTGCCCGCGCCGCCGCTGGCGATGACGGGGACGCGCACCCGGGCGCAGACGGCGGACAGAAGCTCCAGATCGAACCCCCGGCGCACGCCGTCGGTGTCGATGCTGTTCACCACCAGTTCCCCCGCGCCGTGGTCCGCGCCGTAGGATGCCCAATCGAGGGCGTCCATCCCGGTATCCTCGCGTCCGCCCTTTTTGAAGATATGGAAGCGCCCGTTAACGCGCCTGACGTCCATAGAGAGCACCACGCACTGCGCGCCGTACTTCCTGGCGGCCGCCTCGATCAGGCCGGGGTTTTTAACGGCCCCGGTGTTCACGCTGACCTTATCGGCGCCGGCCTTGAGCACGCGGTCAAAGTCCGCCACCTCGTTGATGCTGCCGCCCACGGTCAGCGGGATGAAGATCTCGGAAGCCGTGCGCGCAAGGACGTCGGTAAAGAGCCCGCGCTCCTCAACGCTCGCCGTGATGTCGTAGAACACCAGCTCGTCCGCGCCGCTGTCGTTGTAATAGCGGGCGAGCGCCACCGGGTCCTCCACATCCCGCACGCCCTGAAAGTTCACGCCCTTGACGACGCGGCCGTCCCGGATATCCAGGCAGGGGATGATGCGTTTCGTGATCATGCCATGTCCCCCTTTGCGTCCGCGAGCGCGATGCAGCGCGCGAGGTCCAGCTTTTTGACGTAGAGCGCCTTGCCGATGATCGCCCCGTACGTGCCCATATCCCTGAGAGCCGCAAGCTCGTGCTCGAAGCTTACGCCGCCCGAGGCGACCACGTCGATCGGGATCTCCCGAAGCGCCCGGTACGCGGCAAGGTTCGCGCCCGAAAGCTCCCCGTCCTTCGCGATATCGGTATAGATCACCGTCCGCACCCCCGCGGTCGCGAGCTTCCCGCAGAATTCCAGCGCGTCCACGCCGGTATCCTCCAGCCACCCGGCCACCGCCGCGCGGCCGTCCCGCGCGTCCACGCCCACGGCGATTTGCCCGCCGTATTTTTGCGCCATGTCCTCCACAAAGGGGAAATTCCTGACCGCGGCGGTGCCCAGTATCACGCGCCCCGCGCCGCAGCCCAGCAGCTCTTCGATCCTTTTTTCGTCCCGTATGCCGCCGCCCACCTGCACGAACAGGCCGGGGAGGGCGCACAGCGCGCGGATAGAATCCGCATTCTTCGCTTCCCCCGCTTTGGCACCGTCCAGGTCCACCACGTGCAGGTTCCGCGCCCCCTGCGCGAGAAACGCCCGCGCGATCCGGACCGGGTCGCTGCCATAGACCTGCCTGTCGCCATAATCGCCCTGCCGCAGCCGAACGACCTGCCCGCCCGAGAGATCGATCGCCGGAAAAATCTCCATAAACAGCTCCTGAAGTACGAAGGATACGCTTCTTTTCTTTCACGAGAAAGAAAAGAAGCAAAGGAAAGCGTTTGGGGATGATTATGGCAGGCTATCCGGAATGGTGAGCCATCCCCAGGTGCAGGGGTGGAACCCCTGCGTCCATCGGAACGTCCTCTAAGCCTTTATCTCCGCGAACGCCCGCAGCATCGCGAGGCCCGTCGCCCCGCTTTTTTCGGGGTGGAACTGCGTGCCGTATACGTTGCCGCCGTGCACCGCGCCCGGCACGAGCACGCCGTAGTCCGAGCCCGCGGTCACGCTTTTTTCGCAGCCCTTCGCGTAGAAGGAGTGCACGTAGTACACGCAATCGCCTTCTTTGGTGTAGCGGAGCAGCGGGTCCTTGGGCTTGATGAGCTTCAGGCTGTTCCAGCCCATGTGCGGCACTTTCAGGTCCGCCGGGATGTCCAGGGCGAGCGGATGCACGCTCCCTTCGAGATACCCCAGGCCCTCATGGACGCCGAACTCGTACCCGCATTCGAACAGCAGCTGCATCCCGAGGCAGATGCCCAGAAGCGGCCTCCCGCTTTGCACGAAGCTGTTCAATACTTTTACAAGCCCCCGCTCGCGGAGCTTATCCATGGCGTCCCCGAACGCGCCGACGCCGGGGAGGATGACCTTCTCCGCCGCGCCGATTTGCGCCGGGTCCGCGGTCACCCCGGCGGCGATCCCCAGGTGCCGGAGCGACCCGCTCAGGGAAAACAGATTACCCACGCCGTAGTCGATGATCGCGATCATAGTTCCTCCCATGTAAAGGGGTACGCTTCTTTTTCTTTCACGAGAAAGAAAAAGAAGCAAAAAGAAAGCGAAACCAACTTATGAAGAAAAGCCCCGGGGTGCAGGGGCGGAGCCCCTGCGTCCCCCGCAATCCCCCGTCGCTACTCCAAAATCCCCTTGGTCGACGGGACCGCGTCCGGGTTCTTTTCGTCGATGGCCACGGCCTGCCGGAGCGCGCGGCCCAGGCCTTTGAAGGCGGCCTCGATGATGTGGTGGGAATTGCTGCCGGCGAGCTGCCTCACGTGCAGGGTCAGGCCCATGCTGCGGCAGAGGGCGAGGAAGAACTCCTCCACCAGCTCGGTATCGAACTCCCCCACCTTCTGCGCGGGGATGGAGAGATCATAGGAAAGGCAGGCGCGGCCGGAGAGATCGAGGGCGACGAGGACGAGGGCCTCGTCCATCGGGAGCAAAAAGCTGCCGTAGCGGACGATGCCGCGTTTGTCGCCGAGGGCCTCGGAAAAGGCGCGGCCCAGGGCGATGCCGATGTCCTCGGTGGTGTGGTGGCAGTCCACCTGCGTGTCGCCGGTACAGGCGAGGGTCAGGTCGAAGCCCCCGTGCGCGGCGAAGAGGGTCAGCATGTGATCGAGAAACCCGCAGCCGGTCGCGATTTGGGCGCCGCCCGCGCCGTCGAGGGCGAGGGCGAGGCGGATATCGGTCTCCGCGGTCTTGCGGGCAACGCTTGCCTGTCTCATATCGGTTCCTCCCACAGCGCGTCGGTCGCTTGCAGCAGCGCGTCCATCTGCTCGCGCGTGCCGATGGAAATGCGCACAAAGTCCCGGATGCGCGGATTGTCGAAATGGCGCACCAGCACGCCCTTTTCCTTGAGACGCTCATAGTATGCCCCGCCGGGGAGCCGGTTGGGCCGGGCGAACACAAAATTGGCCTCGGAGGGCAGCACGGCAAACCCGCGCTTATTGAGTTCTTCCGCCGTATAGGCGCGCGTTTCCAGGATGGCGGCGACGCAGCGGCGGAAGTACGCCGTATCCTTCGCCGCGGCTTCGGCGGCGAGCAGGGAGAGGCGGTTGACGTTATAGGGGTTGAAGGAGAACTTGACGGCGTTGAGGTCCCGGATCAGGGCCTCGGAGGCGGCGGCGAAGCCGATGCGCGCGCCGGCGAGGCAGCGGGATTTGGACATCGTCCGCACCACGACGAGGTTCTCGTACGGGGAAACGAGCGGCACGGCGCTTTCGCCGCCGAAATCCACATACGCCTCGTCGAGCACGATCACGCGGTCCGGGTTCGCGTCGAGGATGCGCCGGATGTCCGAAAGCGGCAGCGCGATGCCGGTGGGCGCGTTGGGGTTGGCGATGAATACGGTGCCCGGCGCACGAAAGTACGCTTCGGGCCGGATGCGAAACCCCTCGTCCAGCGGAAAGACCGAAGCCGGCACGCAGCAGGCGGCCGCGAAGACGGGGTAGAACCCGTAGGTGATGTCCGCAAAGCAGGCGGGGGTCCCGGCGTCGCAAAAGGCCTGGAAACAGAAAGAGAGCAGCTCGTCGGAGCCGTTGCCCAGCAGCACGTTTTCGGGGCGCAGGAAGAGCGCCTCCGCAACGGCGGCGGAAGCCCGCCGGGCGTCCGGGTCAGGGTAGAGGTTGAGCCTCCCGATCTCCCCCGAAAGCGCTTCCGCCACCAGCGGGGAGGGGGGAAAGGGGCTCTCGTTGGTGTTCAGCTTGACATACTGCCGGTTCTGCGGCTGCTCGCCAGGCACATAGGGGGCGACGCCCGCAAGGCGCGGGCTCAGGAACCGGCTCATTCGCGCCACACCTTTTCGCCGCCGAAGCGGAAGGCGATGCTGCGGGCGTGGGCGTCCAGCCCCTCGCACTTGGCAAAAGCGGTGATCTGCGTTGAAACCTCGCGCAGCGCGTCCTTGGTATAGTAAACGAAGGAGGAGCGCTTGACGAAATCGTCCACCGAAAGCGGGGAAGCGAACCGCGCGGTGCCGTTGGTGGGCAGGGTGTGGTTGGGGCCCGCGAAGTAATCGCCCAGCGCCTCGGGCGCGTAGTGGCCCAGGAACACGCTGCCCGCGTGGCGCACCAGGCCTAATAGAGCGAAAGGATCGGCCACGCACAGCTCCAGGTGCTCGGGCGCGACAAGGTTGCTCCACGCCGCGGCGGATTCGAGCGTATCCAGCACCACGATGCGCCCGTTGTCCTGCAGGGAGGCTTCGGCGATGCCGCGCCGGGGCAGGAAGGAAAGCTGCCGCTCCAGCTCGCGCGCCGTCTCGTTGGCGAGGGTTTCGCTGGTGGTGAGAAGGATCGCCGCAGCCATTGGGTCGTGTTCGGCTTGCGCGAGCAGGTCGGCCGCAATCAGCACGGGGTTCGCGCTTTCGTCCGCGATGATGAGGATCTCGCTCGGCCCCGCCACCATGTCGAGATCAACGAGGCCGTACACCTGCCGCTTCGCTTCCGCCACGTAGACGTTGCCGGGGCCGGTGATCTTGTCCACCCGCGGGATGGTCTCTGTGCCGTAGGCCAGCGCGGCGATGGCCTGCGCGCCGCCGGCTTTAAAGATCTTGTCCACGCCCGCGACATGCGCCGCCGCGAGGATGGCGGGGGAAACGCTGCCGTCGGGCCGGGGCGGGGTCACGAGGATCAGCTCGGGCACGCCCGCGAGTTTGGCGGGGATGGCGTTCATCAGCACCGTGCTCGGGTAGCTGGCCGTGCCGCCGGGAACGTACAGGCCCACCCGGTCCAGAGGGAACACGCGCTGCCCCAGCGTCACGCCGGGCCGCTCGCTCACGACGAAGCCCTGCCGCACCTGCCGGGCGTGAAAATCGCGGATGTTCGCGGCCGCCTCCGTAAGGATCGAAAGGAACTCCGCGCCGACGGAGCCGGCCGCGGCCGTGATTTCCTCCGCCGTCACGGCGAGGGAGGAAAGCTGCGCGCGGTCGAACCGCTCGCCGTAGGCGAGAAGCGCCGCGTCGCCGTTCTGGCGCACGTCCGCAAGGATCGCGCGCACCGTTTCTTCCACCTGGGCGGATTCCGCGCCGGCGCGTTCGCGCAGCGCCTCGGGGGTGGTGTCCCTGCCAAACAAGATGTTCATTTCGTCGCCTCCGCAATCGTATTGACCAGCCGTGTGATCTCTTCCTGCTTGAAATTGTAGCTGCGCTTGTTGGCGATGAGCCGTGCCGAACTGGGCGCGATGCGCTCATATACGCAGAGGTTGTTCTCACGAAGGGTCGCGCCCGTCTCCACGATGTCCACGATCACGTCGGACAGCCCCAGGATGGGGGCCAGCTCGATGGAGCCGTTGAGCTTGATGATCTCGATGTCCCGGCTTCGGCTTTGGTAATACCGCCGCGCCACGTGCGGATATTTGGTGGCCACGCGCAGCACCGAGCCGAAATCCTCCGAAAACCCCGCGGGCGCGGCGACGGCAAGCGTGCACTTCCCCAAGCCGAGGTCCAGCAGCTCGTAAACGTCGGGCTCGGTCTCAAGCAGCACGTCCCGGCCCGCCACGCCCACGTCGGCGGCGCCGCGCTCCACATAGACGGCTACGTCCATGGGCTTGATGAGCAGATACCGCACGCCCGAGCGCGCGTCCTCGAACACCAGCCTCCGGCTTTCTTCACAAAACGCGGCGCAGTCGTAGCCGATGGAGGAAAAGAGCCTGTATACGCGGTCGCCCAGGCGGCCTTTGGGAAGCGCGATGTTGATCATAGCGCCTCCCCGGCGAGCGCGCTCCCGGTCAGCCGGTACAGCGCGCCGCACGCGGCCCCGGCCGGTTTCGTCATCCCCGTGCCCACGCGCCTGCCCTCTCCCGCGAGCTTCTCCACTGCCCGGTAGAGCGCGGCGAGGTCGGCGCTTTCGTCGTAAAGGATAAAGGCGTCGTAGCCTGCGGCGGCGGGCTGCTTGAAGTAGCGCTCCACCTCGTCGAAATAAATGGCGAAGCCGATGGCGTGGAGGTTCTCCTTGCCCATGCGCCGGAGCAGGTGATCGTACCGCCCGCCCGAAAGCACGGCCCGCGGGACCGATTGCACGAATCCCCGGAACATCAGGCCGTTATAATACTTGGGGTCGCTGGTGATGGAAAAATCCAGCCGCAGCGGCGCGTCCCCGAGAACATCGGCAAGGGACGCGAGCTCGTCCGCGGCGTCCCGCATGGCGGCGTTTACGGCGAGAGAGCGCGCTTCAACGAGCGCCGCGGGGAGCGGCCCGCTGATGCGCAGCACCCGCAGCAGACGTTCCTCGTCGGCGGGGGAAAGGCCGCACTGCGCCGCAAGGCGCACGAGCTCGTGCGCGTTCTTACTCTGTATGCAGCCGAGCAGCGCGCGCCTTTGCTCGGCCGTGACGGGGACGCTTTCAAACAGGCCCGCAAGATACCCCATGTGCGAGAGATCCAGCACGTAGCTTTCCTCGATGCAGGCGAGGCTCTTGCACGCAAGGCCGACAAGCTCGATGTTCGTGAACGGCGTGACGGCGCCGATGTACTCCACGCCGATCTGGCAAATCTCCTTGTATTCGCGCACCTCTTGGGACATGCGGTAGATGCTTTCGGTATAGTACAGCCGCTCGGGCGCGTCGGCCGCGGCGCGCGTGTTCTTGACGATGCTCATGGTCACGTCGGGCTTTAGGGCCATCAGCTTCCCGTTCAGGTCCGTAAACGTGATGATGGGCCCGCCCGGCAGAAAATCCCGGTTCTCGGTATAAAAATCGTATTCCTCAAACTTGCCCATGCGGAAATTGCGGTAGCCGTACAGCTCGTAGATGCTCCGCATCGCAAGCGCCGCCCGCTCGCACTTCTGCAGGGACCCGAATCTCAGTTCCAAAATGCTTGCCCTTCCTTGCGTACCCTTGTGTTGCATCTATCTTATCATACTTTCGCGTGGTATTCAAGTAGCATGCTAAAGTATGAAAGCAAAAAGAATATAAAAAGATCCGCGGCGTACCCGCGGACCGCGCCGGGGAGACCGGAATCAGGTCTTGGTGATGATAATGCTCTCCACGCAGTTGGCGACGTCCTCGCAGTCGTCGAGTGCGTTTTCCAGGTCGTCGTACACCTTATGCATCTTGAAGAGCTCGATGGGGTCCTTCTCCGTCGCGTACAGCTCGCGCAGCGTCTCCTTGTAACAGCGGTCGCCCATCTCCTCGATGCGGTTGATGTCGATGATGAGCTCGTACAGCCGGTTGTTCTTCTTGCCGCGCTTGAGCTCGCCCATGAGCGCCTCCAGCTGCTCGCACGCCTTCACGATGTAATCCGCCATCGTCTTCATGGCGGGCGTGGCCTTTTCGACGTGCATCATCCACAGGTTGCCCGAGACGGCGTCGATGCTGTCCACGATATCGTCCGTCTCCTTGGCGATGCGGTAGATGTCGTCGCGGTCGATGGGCGTGATGAAGGCGACGTTGAGGTGCTCGCACATGACGTGCATGTGCGAATCCGCTTCGGATTCCACCTTCTTGATGGCGACGCAGTCGTCGTCCGCCACGGCGTCCTTTTCGAACATCTCCCGGAGCATGCGCGCGGATTGCAGGCAGTACGCGATGCCCTTTTCAAACATGTCGTAGTAATTGAGATCCTTCTTTGCCATTGCCGTACTCCCTTATCAAAAAATTTTAACCGAAAATCGCATGCAGCAGAAGCGCCATCAGGTAGCCGATCAGCCCGCAGACGGGGAAGGTGAGCACCCAGGCGGTGACCATTTCCTTGGCGATGCCCCAGTTGACGTTGGAGAGCCGCCTCGACGCCGCCGCGCCCATGAGCGCGGTGCCCTTGGTGTTGGTGGTGCTTAGCGGGATTCCGAACACGGTGGCCGAGAGCATGCACGCCGAGGCCGCGACCTCCGAGGCGAAGCCCTGATATTTTTCGATCTTTACCATGTCCATGCCCATGGTCTTGATGATGCGGTAGCCGCCTATCGAGGTGCCCACGGCCATCAGGAGCGAGCAGAACACCATGATCTGCCAGGGAATGACCATATTGCCGCCGGCGGGCAGCACGCCTCCCAGCACCAGCGCGAAGGCGAGCACGCCCATGAACTTCTGCCCGTCCTGCGCGCCGTGCGAGAACGCCATCGCGGAGGCGGAGACGATCTGCGCCGCCGAAAAAAACTTGTTTGCCTTGTGCCGGTTGACGTTTTTGAAGAGCCTGGCCGTCAGCCACGTGAAAAACCAGCCCGTGACAAAGCCGAGCACCGAGGAGATGACGAGGCCCCACAGCACCTTCTGCCATTCGGGCCAGGAAACGGAGGCGAGCCCGCCGTTGGCGAGCGCCGCGCCCGTCAGCCCCGCGATGAGCGCGTGGCTTTCGCTGGTGGGGATGCCGAACCGCCACGCCGATACCGACCAGGTCACGATGGCAAGCTGCGCCGCCGCCAGCGATATGAGGCCGTCCTTGCCGGGGGCGAGCGCCACCATGTTGCCGATGGTCTTGGCGACCGCCGTACCCATGAGCATGACGCCCAGAAGGTTGAATATCGCCGCCAGGATGACCGCCTTTCTGGGCGTGAGCACCCTGGTGGAAACGACCGTCGTCAGCGCGTTGGGCGCGTCCGTCCATCCGTTGACGAAGATGGAGCAGCACACGAGGAGGATCACGAATATGAGGCCGATCTGCATAGGGAACCGTACACCTTCCTAGTAAAATCTATGGCCGAAGCGCGGCTTAGAGGAGGGGGCCCGTCCTCCGTGACGGTTCCGTTGGAACACCGCGCCATAGTCTCAAAACAGTACGGGCAGCGGGTTTGCCCGCCGCGCCGGCACAAAAAAAGGCGCCGGCTCTGGGCGGACAAATTACACATACTTGTGTAAAATACTTGATATACCCTTTACATCAGTATAACATAGCCATGCTGATGCCGCGTGGATTGTAAGGAAAAAATCACAATTTATATTTCAGGGAAAAGCAGGGAATACTGCTTTCCGGCGCGGGATTCGTCTTAGGCGCCGGTTTTGTCCGCGGTCGTCCCGGCGCGGTACCGGGCGGCGCGAAATCGCGAGCGATTGCGCAATATCGCTGTGAAACGCACGCGGCGATGGGTTGGTTTCACAATTTGATCAAAATCGGCGTATAATACCTGCAGCCCCGCGTTTGGCGGGCTATCCGCCTGTAGCGTATGCGCTGAATATATGGTAATATCATTTGACTACGCACCGCGGCCGCCGTTAGGGAGAACGTTCGTTTTTTCCGCGCAAAAGCGGTGCGGCGCTGTTCCGGGCGGAAGCCCTGCTAAACACGATTAAAGCGAGAGTACGTTGCCGTATGCTCAGGAAACTGAAAGACCTGCTGGTAGGCCGCTCCTTAAAAAGCACCGAGGCGGAATCGGAAAAATTCAGTGTGCTGTGGGGGCTGCCCATTTTATCCAGCGACGCCATCTCCTCGGTGTCCTACGCCTGCGAGGAGATTCTCATGGTGCTGGTGCCGGCGCTCGGCATGGCGGCCTATCAGCCGCTGCTGGGGGCGGCGGCCGCCATCATCGTACTGCTGTTCATACTGGTGTTCTCCTACCGGCAGACGATCGACAATTACCCGAACGGCGGCGGCTCCTACAGCGTGGCAAGCGACAATCTCGGCCATATTCCGGGGCTCGTCGCCGCGGCCTCCCTCTCCATAGATTACGTTTTAACGGTGGCGGTCAGCGCGAGTTCGGGCGTGGCCGCCATTACTTCGGCCTTCCCGGAGCTCCTGCCGCACAAGACGGCGCTGGCGCTCCTGATCATCGCGCTGCTGACGCTCGGAAATCTTCGGGGAATTCGGGAATCCTCCGTTATGTTCGGCGTGCCCACGTATCTTTTCATAGGCACGATCCTCGCGATGATCGTGGTGGGCCTCTTCAAGGTAGTGGTGCTCGGCGTTGCGCCCGTGCCTACGGCGCCCGTTACGCAGCCGCTCGGGGACCTGACACTGGTGCTGTTCCTCAGGGCGTTTTCCTCGGGCTGCACGGCGCTGACCGGCGTGGAGGCCGTCAGCAACGGCATCCCCAACTTCCGCCAGCCCCAGCAGAAACACGCGAAAACGGTGCTGATGCTGCTTTCGCTGATCGTGCTTCTGATATTCGGCGGGGTGTGCACGCTGGCCGCCGTCTACAAGGTGACGCCCGCGGAGAACGTTACGGTGGTGGCGCAGATCGCCACGCAGGTGTTCGGCGCGAAATCCGTCATGTTCTATGCGGTGCAGGCGACCACGGCCATCATATTGATCATGGCGGCCAACACGGCGTTCGCGGACCTGCCGCTGCTGCTTTCCCTGCTCGCGCGGGACGGGTACATGGCGCGCCAGTTCCGGCACCGCGGCGCGCGGCTGAGCTTTTCCAACGGCATCATGCTGCTGTTCATCATCGCGAGCCTCCTGGTGGTGTCCTTTCACGCGGATACGCACCAGCTGATCCCGCTGTACGCGGTGGGCGTGTTCCTTTCCTTCACGCTTTCGCAGGCGGGCATGTTCAAACGCTGGATCACGCGCAGGGAGGGCAACTGGCGGCATAAGGCCCTCATCAACGGCTTCGGCATGGTCGTTACCGCCGTGACCTGCGTGATCATCGCGGTAACCAAGTTCGCTCACGGCGCGTGGATGGTCATCGTTCTCATCCCGCTGCTGGTGCTCTTTATGCTGCGCATCAAGAGGCACTATACGCACGTGCGCGAAAACCTCATGATCAAGGAAAGCGCCGAGTCGCTCATCTTCGACGCGCCCCCGAAGGGGCATATCATCATACCGGTGCAGTCCATCAACAAATCCTTCATCAAGGCGCTCAATTACGCCCTCTCCCTCAGCGGGGAGAAGGAGGTTTACCACGTGAGCACCGACGCCGAGGCGACCGAGAAGCTCAGGCACCAGTACGCGCAGCTGGGCATCGACGTGCCCCTCGTGATCGAGGAGGCGCCTTACCGCAACGTCAACGAGGTGCTGCTGGGCCATGTCAAGCAAAGACACGCGGCCCTGGGCAAGCACGAGATGCTGACCGTGGTGCTTCCCCAGTTCATCATCCCCAAGTGGTGGAATAACCCCCTGCACAACCAGACGGCGAGGCTCCTGAAGTCCTCCCTGTTCCGGCTCAGGAACATCGCGGTGATCACGATACCCTATATTATTAATGAATGAACAAAGTATCGCCGCCGCAGGCGGCGATACAGCTTGTCGTACTTTTTCGAGGATTCAGGAACAACCTGTGCCTGCGGCACGGGCGGTTGTTCCTGCAAGGAAAGCCTTGCGGCGCAAGGCTTTCCCGCCGCCACCGCACATGTCGCTGGCGGCGGTTGGAAGCCTTCGGGGCTGCGGCCACCGAGTCCCGAATGTTTTTTTGACAGTCTGCGTCGCCGCCGCAGGCGGCGATACCTTAAGGCGCTTTTTAGACAAGCGAGAGTATGGGATTGCCCCATACTCTTTCTTTAAGAGAAATTCCGAAAGAAATTTCTTCTATAATTGTTCACTGTTCATGGCGCCCGCAGGGCGCCCCAGTCTGTCAAAGAACCCCGTCACCGGTTAAGCGGTGGCGGGGTTTCTCATGGAAAAGATGCAAATTGAGCGAGATAATACGGAAGGAAGGCGATTCAGATAAACGGATAGAGCATCC
>Ga0255336_101599_pt1 | contig 15213 bp, 13 predicted proteins | sample MeOH1_35cm_T3_17_FD_189102 | JGI IMG/M metagenome (GOLD analysis project Ga0255336, IMG submission 189102) | Sandy soil microbial communities from University of British Columbia, Vancouver, Canada - MeOH1_35cm_T3_179 | ecosystem: Engineered > Artificial ecosystem > Sand microcosm > Unclassified ...
TGTTAATATCGCCATTTTCGATGGATGATCCAGATAATATTATCCATAAGATGGTAAAATGAATTTATAACAGTCTACAGAGGAAAAATAGGTTACAATTTCAAAGACTTTTTGCACTGAAATCAATAATAACTTATGTATTTCATTTTGAAAGCGTTTATCGAAATATATATTTTAAAAATGTGACTTATTTATATATAGTCAGCTTCAATCACTTTATTTGATTTATGCCTCCCGTAACACCTTCATTAGCTTGTGTCAAGTCTTACATAAAAAATAAATGACCTCCCGCAACATTTCCGATAATTGCAGATGGTCAGCTATGCATAAAGCGATCTTCTTTTACTATTGATAGAATAGTCGTCGTTAATACCAAAGTTTTATATAGTGCTGTGCATTGCCCATCAGCCCAACTGCACAGACGGGAGAGTAAAAAAATAGGTTCGCAGTTCCGGCTCAAATTAAATCATCAAGTATTCTTTGTAGCAGGGTAGGCGATATTCTAAAATCGACGTTCATTAGCTCTGTTATATCGGATTTAAAATCTTTGATTATACCCTTCTTATAAGCAATTCTCAGTATGCCAAGAGTACCTATGATGTTTAAATCAAATTGTTTTGCTTTATTTCGTGCGTGGAGATCATCAAGAATGACTTCCTTTATACCAATTTCAGATGCTCCAATAATAACTTGAACTTCTCCTGGATGCAAACGACCTGAAAGAGCCTTTACCGCCAACTCATTCTGCACATTGAATTGGATAATTTGCCCTTTTGTAACAAAATGAGCAATCTGCGAAGCGGTATCATCAGTTTTGTGTGACAGCACAGTTTCCTCATATACAGCATAAGGAATGTATACCTTATTGAATATCTGGGTTAGTACATCCAGCCTGCCTAGCTTACTCAGAAATATCAGCGGGCTGGAATTTGATACAATACTCATACACTAGGCCTCTCGCTTTCGTGGTTGGACATAAATTTCAGGTCATCTTCATACATTTCCTCTGTATATTCAACAGCCGGAATATTCAAATGGTTAAGGATATTGATAAATTCTGATAAAGACTTGCCTGCAAGTTGGGCTGCCTTTCCAAGACTAATATCTTTGGATACGAAGAGACCTATGGAAAGGTTGAGTTTTAGTTTATCCTCAAGGGTTTTGCCCTCTATATGCAATGCGTTTATCTCCAATAACACATCCTCAGGCAGATACATGTTGACCGCTATCTGATTCATAATTTTTCACCATCCTTTTAACTTTTTTAATCATTCCACAATTTGAATTATTTTTATTATGATTTAATTCTATGTGCTGCTCATTGCGATGGTGCAAGTCATTGATTATTTCCATTATAACACAATTCAAACTGGAACAAGTATGAAAAATGGCTGAACAATTTTAGCCTCTGTCAAGATAGGGCAAAAAATTATTGCTGATCATTCTCTCAATTCAAGTTTCTTTTAATTTATACAGCCACTTTAGCTCGGGTTCGACAGTCTGTAGGCACAAGAAGTGCCCCAATCCCTTGCAGTGCATGGGATAGAGGCACTTGTGGATAACTTGTCGTGTATCTACGCTTTTGCACCCTTTTTAAGGGTAATATCCAGTATTTTCGTGGGTTCCGGGACTTGGAGCAAGAAAAGAATTCTCTTTTGACTCTCGGTTAGCTCTGTTCTTTGAAAGACTTTTCCATCCACAGATTCGTATTTAATGAGGTGCATAGCATCCAATTCTGAACGCAATGGGGGCCAGGTTTGTAGCGTGTTAACTTCTGCGACTCTCACAAGAAGCAGGGCTAACCAACATAAGAGAACATGCGCACGAATTCGTTCTTCTTTTCGATGGTACACTGGGCGCAACTCCAACGTCGTTTTCAAGGTTCGAAAGGCTCTTTCCACTTCAAGGAGCTGCTTGTAGCCTAAAGCAATGTCTTCTGTGGAAAGCGTATCATCCGAAGTTCGGATGAGGTATTTCCCATCCAGATGCTCCATCGCTTTAACCGCTTGAGGATCAATTTTTAAATTCCCCTTGGAGTCCATTTTAAGATACTTCTTGAGCGTGATATGGGTGTTGAGATGGCAATGGGCTTTGGTATGGGCGTTTCCATCCAGTTCCTTTAATCGAGCGAGTTCCGCTTTTAACTTCTCTAAATGCTTTTCACGCTTTGCTGCGTCACGTCGAGCCTCAGCGGGATTGCGAACGAGCACATAGCGATTTCGAGCTTCTCCATTACCGACAACGACTTCCTTGACTTCCAAGTTCTCTCGAACACTACGGAAGCGGCCGGGATGAGATAAGGCCTTTTCAACGTCCGGCTTTCCAGCGGACAGTCGTTCACCGACAATATAATGCCCACCCGCTTGTTGCAGCGTCCGCAGATTGAGCTCAGAAGAGAAACCCCGATCCGCTACGGTAATCACTCGGCCGAGCTTCCAACCCACGAGATCTCTCTTCACCTCGGGAATTACCGACATATCCGAGGTGTTTCCAGGCCACGACCAACAGCGTATGGGAATCCCGTCCCGTGTAACGGCCAAACCAATCACGATTTGGGGAAGATCCGGCCGACTATCCTTCGAGTGACCTGGAAGCTTAAACTCCTCGTCATCCCACTCATCCATTTCAAAATAAGTCGAGGTCGTATCGAAGAAGAGAAGGTCAACTTCCAAATTGAAGAGGTCCGCAACGGCATTGAAAATCTCATGCTGGAGTTCTTCCTCGGATTCCAAAAGAAAATCCATCGCTCGATAGCAATGCTGAACGTCGAGTTCACTGAGCCCAGGAATCGCTACTTTCTTGTCAATCCACTCTTCCAGACCTAATTTACTCGAAGGGGCTAACGCCCGATTAGCGACCATCGCAAAGATGACGCGCTCCATTTCCACTCTGAACTCACGATCTTTCAAACGTTTTCCGAGGATCTTATCGATCCCAATCCGACGCCAAAGTCCGTCAAGAAACCAAGTTCCGCCCATAGGGCGACTAGAGATGAACCGTAGCTCGGAGGTTTTTTCATCGAAGAGAGTTGGCTCCTCACCGAGGAAGCGCTGAATACTCCGAGAAAGACGCCTGAGTCCATCCATATCCAGCTCATCCAACCGTCCGAAACTATGAATCACCTCTGCCTGCGGCGTACCCGTCTTCGGATTACGGACATTATGAGCTAACTGGACATATTTAATGACACTATTATCTTTGTTTTTTCGAGAACTTACACGAATATACATAATTATATTTTACCACTGTGTATCTACTCAATCAATATATATTCAAAGAATATTTAGAGTTATCCACAGTTTCGTGTGCCTACGCTTTTAAAGTTATTCACTTGTGGATAACCCCTCAAATCCGCATGGTTAGTGGATCTCATTTTTTTCCATGTGCCTAAAATGCGATTTGACTGTCGAACCCGAGTTTAGGACTATTCTCCAAGAATTTCGGTCGGCATGACCATTCCCCTGTTTCCTGATTTTGTCCATGTTTGTAATGATACTATCCTTTGGAAATATTCAAACCTACGAGGTCCTTTAACTCTTATTCATTTATAAGTTTGGTTGATCCAATGGTTAAATTAAAAATATTTTCTTGCTCTGTAATCACATAATCAACAACAAACCTTCTATCATTCTTAAAAAGAGAATCTTTCCTAGAAATCAAATAATCATAGATTTCATTAAACTCATCCTCTATTTGTTTATCCTTGACTAATCTTTTTATAATGCTATCTTTTTGTTTTTCTCTATCCTCCATTGGAAATAATGATATGTTCCAAACAAGAATCCCAAATTGTATCATGCTTTTATTCATTTCATCATTATCAATTCTTTCAGATAGAGGTTTTACAAATTCAAGGATAACAGCTGACAATTTATTTGCACTGGGTAAGTTATTTTTATTTAATCTCTTTTTCTTTTTCTTTTTCTTTTTCTTAATAACTGACATACTTACCTCCGTTTATTATGTCTTTGAAGTACCTTCAGCAAGGTGAAACATATTATTCTATTCTTAATAAGTTACCAAATTCCTTCAAGAAAAACGCGATAAAAAGAAAAAAAGACGTTTATTCTATTCACTACGTCTAATAAATCTACGAGCTTCCTCTCCCCACTTTTATCCGGTTTAGTCTTTTGAATTTCCAAGAAACCAAAACTCCCGAATCCCTCAGTACCATTATTCCGACCTTACCAGAGACACCCAATCTACCAACATTTCATGAAAGCCACAGGGTGTTTGGACTGCTTAATATGTAGCGGTGGGACTGGTGGTCAAGGTATTATTGCTGACCAGTCTTCAGGATTCCCTTGGCATGGATGCATAAAAGATTATGTTTGCTGCTCATGAAAAATTTGCCCTCTTCACCGCTCACTGTCATGGATGTTCACAAACTGATCAAACACTCCGTTACGAAATTCCTCGGCATATTCGAGTTGTTCAACCATCTCAATCGGTAACCCAAGCTGTTTGCACACATCCAAGTAAAGATAATAGGTTTCCACCCTTGCTACAAGCAACTTAGTTGGCATATTTTGTTCGCTAAAGTCTACGAATCTGTCTACACACTTGTATCCTTCTTCCTGAATGTCCTTCATCATTTCGAAGGAAACGACCAGACCGCTGTGATGGTCAAGGAGTACACCTACTTTCGGGAAATAGGGCCTAGCGTTTTCTCTGACTGGAGTTGGAACATAAAAAGTATCCGCTTCTAATATCAGATTTTGCTTGGGTTTAAAGGTCTTAAGTTTTTTAAGCCGGATTTCATCCTGGATATGGAAGGAAACGAACTCCGGCTCGTCAGGCTCTGCCGTTATATATTTGTCTTCCCATTCCCCGGATTTCCGGCAAACTCTTATTAAGAAAGTAAAAGGTGTTTCATGATCTAGAATCTCCTTGCCGCTCCGACAACACAAAGCCACCTCCAGAGCTTGTCTCAAAATATGTGTTAGAAAACGACATTGGATCGCACTGATAAACCTGGGTACAAAACCCGGCTCATGATATCTGAAAAGCGGCCATTCATTTCTACCTCGGAATTTCAAACCCATTTCTTTGATATTTTTTAAATCTTCTGCCGATAGGAGTGATCTGTCTTCAAAAGAACACATCAGGCACTTTTGGATAAACATGCTTTCGGAACTCTCTGCGTCAATTTCTCCGGATAGCAGTTCAAGTATCCCACTTAAGCCTTCAGTCCCAAGATATCCAGCAACAGCAAAATGCTCTCCACCATTGCCCATGATGCAGCAATAAGCAGTCTCCCTAGTTTCAGGGTCTACCACTCCAAAAATATCATCTTCATACATCCATTCCCAACAGGCCGAGCGTTTGAAATCTACTGCGGCTTGGTATAATGAGTTCCATTCTTCTCTGGTCGGTTTTGCTTGGTTCACGTTGCTTTTCTCCTTCCTGTAGGACACTCAGAACGATCATTTTTAAAGATTACTAAACCACAAGTTATAATCATGAACCAATTGATAGTTCTTGCTGTTCTTTTCGACTAATTCCAGCAGGCATAGGAAAAACATATATTGTTTTCGACCTTTTCGTGCTTTTACAACTATGCGTATAAATCAAAAAAACTGTCTATCCCTATATCCTTAAGAATATCTCCCTCTTCCAAAGGACCCAGCGCATCAATAATTTCAGTTTCAAATGGAAACTGAAGGTTTTCTTATCATTGCAAAAACTGTCTTCGGGGAATCGACGTTTACGGATGGCTTGACCACTTTCCTAGTATTATTTGATAGGGTTAAGTGATCTTGGCGCACTGTCAGACTTCGGAGAACGAAGTTCACTTCGCAACAACTTATTTATAGTCAATTTCATGAAATTCGCACCATTCGCAGACAATTTCACATAGTGTCTCATATTTGTACGAATCCCATTCTTTTTCTATCCCATGCTTAATGATCACATCTCTGAAGCGACGAAACGCGCCTTTACCATCAATTGAGTGACACAGCTTATTTCGCAGTTTGTCATCTTCTTGAGAATAACAAAAGTTTTCCATAATCCGATATTCGTTAACTTCTTCCCGATCGGGCAGTTCAACATAATCGCCCCAGTTTTCCACCACGTCCACTGCCTCGCGAATAGCATCCTGCTCCCAGTCCTCATATTCACTAAAATCATCATCATCTTCGGATTCTTCGGCAATGCTTAAATACTCCATTTGAATTTCGACGATATCACCTGTCTTTTTGTTCAAATAATGGTTCCATCCATCCATGAAGAAATCCAGTCTATCGACAATTTCTTTCAAGCTGACTGGCTTCATATCTTGATCACCTTTTCCTTTCCCTAACTTGCCTGCAACTCTACACAGATCATAACCCACTTAAACCATTTAGAGAATTCTTAAAAGGCAGTTCCGTATTCCCCACCTCACCTAAACACCCAATCCAGCAACATTCTATTAAGGCCGCCGGATGTTTGTACTGCTTTATTGAGAACGTTACTAAAATGGGACTAACTGACTACCCCTTTGAAATATTTTAGTTACAACAGTCGTACCCTTGTGATACTCTTTTCACCGTATTTCTCATTAACTGACCTTGGTGAGAGTTTCATTATCCCTTTGCGGCGCAGAAATAAGATACACTGGCTTCAACCATTTTGCTGACCTCAGCAAAATGGTCGTCAATGTCATATCCAATCAAATATCTTTACGTAATCCTCATATATAAAATGCCGGTGCCTTGATTGGTTGTTCGCCTGTTTCAATATTCCACAGCCAACCATAGCTTCTACGACTTTTGCCACCGTATTAAAAGAAGAGTTTAATTCATTGGCAACGGATGGTATCTTTAGAATGGGATTTTTTTCAATATACTTATACACCAGCAAAGCATTCTTTGATGCCTTACCGAGTACCATTATTTTTTCTATATCTTATAGCAATAAAGCTTTCTATCTGTTTTATAGAGTTGTCTGCCGCTACGATTATAGCTTTGATAAAAAATTTCACCCACTGTGCATAGTTTCCGTTGAGCTGTGTGCTTGAAAGCCTATCAAAATATTCAGCCTTATCATGGAAGAGATCATATGACAGTGAGATAACCGGTTTTGATAACACTTTATTTTGCAATAGCATCAACATGGCAAGTATTCTCCCAACTCTGCCGTTTCCTTTTTCAAACGGGTGGATTATTTCAAATTGGTAATGAACAAGTGCAGACTTTATGAGTACATCAATGTTGTCGTCTGCTGTCATAAATTTTTCAAAGTCATCTAAAGCCGATTCCAGATCTTCCGGCGCAGTGGGATTGTACTCTTGTATATTTTAGGAAACATAGGGCTTTAGAAAAATTTGCGTTTCTCTAAACTTTCCAATATTCTTGCAGCCGCTATCCTTCAATGCGATGCCTTGTATTTCAGATATTAGTTGATTTGATACTGTTTTCCTCTGAGCGTACTGCATAGCCGTCACGCAGTTTATTATTGCCATCGCATTTTTACTTTTCTCGTTGTTAGAATCAAGGATATCATAAAAAGGTGTAGTTATCCCATCAATTTGGCAGGATAAATGGGCCTCTTTTTTCATGAGCAAGTTTATATATGTGTCAATATCTAGTATGTACCTTGAAATGCCTTCAAGGATACCCAGAAGCCTGTGCGCTTGCGAAATCAGCATCATCATGTGCTCATCCATCGGCAGCACGTTATCTGTCAAGCTGCAAAGTGGTTTAGGAGTAAAAGTATAATAACTCCTTGAATCGTATTTTCTGGATATCTGAAATTCGTAATTTCCTGAATGATTAAACATAAACATGCTCCTAGATCATTTTATAATCATCATAGCATGTTAAATTCATTTTTCAAGACTGGATGCCTTTCTTACCACGTTACTACGGGAAGATTTAGTTCTGGCTTACCAGTCCTCGCAGGCTTTTATCCTTGTCCTCCCCATCAAGGGTAAGCTTGATGACATAGTCATAATCCTTTTTGTTCATAGCGCTTTTGATTGCCATTTCCCTAAAGTTGGAGTATTGAAGGTTATTTTCAATAAATTCCTGTGCCTTTTTCTGCCCGTCATGTTTCTCAACCAAATGATATCGGATGAGATTAACTCGCTCAGCTAAGTAATTGACACCCCATGAATCTCCTTTTTCATTTTCCAGCATTAAGCTTAAATAATTTTCCAATTTGCCTCGTAAATCCGAAGTGTCAGCAAGCTCTGAACAGCTTTCCAAAAGGTCTATTCTCCAATCAGTCCAACCATTGTATTGTCGATGGGACGCTTCTTCGATCAGTTTATTAAACAAAGTTTCTTTATGAATTGGTTTTAGTTCTTTATCCCCACTCATTTCATCAATAAATGCTAAGCTTTCCTCAATTACTCCACCGATTACACCGTCTGAGTCATCTGCGCCTTGAAGTAAATCCATCATCTCCTGGATTACACATAGGCTAAGCTGTAAAGCCTGCACTGGCTTATTCTTTTCTAAAGCAAAATGGGCCTTTTCCAGCATCAGATCCGCACCCCTGACCGCTTCACCGGTATCTCTGTACGCTACAAATCCATGTCTGTCTGAATTGTTATTGATATAGGTACGAATCAGCGCAATGGCCTTGGATAGTTCAGCCTCATCATTTCCATCATCAAAATTCAGTTCAATTCGCCGCTTGATTTCTTCATATTCGTTAACGATATCCAGCAAAAATTCAACCAGTTCCTCTTTGGTTCTGTCAGATAGTATCTTCTCGATATTAGGCGCTTTTCTTTTTTTCGGAACTTTAAGTATGGATTCTGAATCCCCACTATCTTGGGATATCTGGTTATATTCCTTGGATAGATTGTTTTTCATATCCCGTACAGCAAGAAATGCTGCTACCTGATGCTTGCAATAATCGCCCATATCATAGGGACAATCGCATTGGGTATCGGTGATGTTCGCCTGATCATCAAGTTCGACCTCCACCGTGTAGAGCTCAGTGCCTTCAACCTCGGCCTCAAAGACATTCTCCTCAGTTTCTTCAACTGACGTTACATAATTATTCTCGTAGTAGTCATAGCCCCTTGCCAGTATCTTTTTCTCGATATAGTTTTCAAAGTTTTTAAGATTCATTGTTACCACCCTCGTACTATCTTCTCAGGCTTGAGTTTAATCTTTTTAAGTAGGATTAGATTGTGTTAAAATATAGTTCCCTCTTTCAGCAGATAATCAATGACCCTCTGAATTTCAGCCTGCACTTTTTTGAATTCAATTTCCTTCCAGACTTTCAGGATTGGTATATACATAGCATTGCCGGTCTGTTTGATTTTCTCAAGGAACAGTATAATCATTCCTCTGTTCCTGTCCTTCAACTCCTGAACAAAGCTGTAGTCTTTATCTTCCAGAAGTCGTTCAAACGTTTGTAATAACTCCTCTGCATAGGTTTCCCTCTCAATTTCCCAGCCTATTTTTGAGAAAACAATCATTGGCAGCCTGTCCGTGTATTCTATTTCAAGGTAGCCTTTCTTGATCATCCAATCGATCCGATGAGTTATTTCCTGTAAGGTCTGTTCCCTAAAGTATCCATACACCGGACATTGATCCAGTCCATGCTCCATCACTTTTTTATCTTTAGAGCCCTTCAGAATCTTTGCTAACATACTCCGGCCCCCGGTTGCTATAAGTTCATCAGCCGCACGAAGTATCACCTTTATTTCTTCAGTTGTTAAGCTTCTAATATCCCTGCTGTCAAGTTCATAGCGTACCCTTGGTTTATTTCTACTCATAATTGAACCTGCTCCACTTTTCCATACTTTTTATTATGTTCATAGAAATTAAGATAGTCAGAATGGTAAGTCATCAATATCTGTCTGTAGCTCCATGTCTTCTTCGCATTCTTCCTCTTTAGAATAAGCTGGAGCAAAAAATTCCTGAAAACCCCAATAAAGCTCTTCTACCTTTTCTGGCAGATAAACATGCGTTCCACTTGTTTTCTGAATTGTGCCATTAGAATAATAAACCTCGACATTCCATGTGATTGTCTCTGGTTCTACATTATCAATTTCTTTTTCAATATCTATCATGCATTCTTCAAAGCAATCAAATTCGTCAGAATATATTTGATCATCACCAAGCACATTAAAGCTGTTATCATTCTGGCCGTAATCTTGCTCCCATTCGAATATTTCGAGAGAATGTACTATCCATTTCAGGAATTTAGCCATATCGATATCTAACATAAATTTTTCCTGTCTGCTTGCAGGAGAGCCGTCACTCGCAAACTCCGTTTGAACAATGTTATTACTCACTTTATCTGCTTCGAACAGTTTGGCATTTTGTACATCGCGCAGCTCTTCATAAACCTTGGAATGTATCCTGAAACTCAACTTGTTGATATGAAGCTGCTTTTTCCTATTATTTCGCTCCGCGTGTGGATACAAAAGCCTATATATCTCCTGAGCAGCCGATTTAACTTCTTCACGCTGATCATGAAGTCTGTTTTCAAGCCAGCTCTTTTCTGCCGGGCTAAGCTTTCTGAAGGGCATGTTAAAAATTCTATTCAAGGTTATATCTGCAGCTTGCTCAGTTGGAGACTTTTTACTGCATCTTCTACATATATGATTTGCATGACCCTTACCCGAAAAGCTCTCATTCGATTTATATTCAGAACAAATTTTGCAGTAATGGCCACTTCTGCGTTTTTTCTTTGACATTTCTCTCTCCAATATTTCTAGTTTCTACCCACCAAATGTTACACATCCCATTATTTCTTGCCCTGACTCAACCGCTCGCTCTTGCTGACATTTGTATCAATCAGTACGTTCATATTTCTTTAGCCTTTCCTCTCTTGACTGTTCTAAAGAGATATCATTAGAGAGGGAACTAAAAAACGACTTCATAATTTTCACCTTGTCTTCTTTTAAAGAAGTGAGTTTTGCAATACCCTTTCCATTCTTGCTAAGCATTCAAACCACCCCTTAAATCAATAGTTGTAGGACTGTTATTTATCCATGTTCAATATTAATTCATTAGCAATGTTAGGGCTATCCAGTCGCATGATACTTTCTTCAGCACTACCAAAACTCAAAAGATTGATACTCCCATACCATACGATTCGTTGGTCAATGACGGCATATTTTTGGTGTATATTCGATTTGAAAACTAAACTTACTCCAGCAGCTTGCAATAAGTCCAAGGTCCCCTGCAGAGCACTCGTATCCTTGTCTTTGAAATATCCAATGGGCCGGGTTATCACGATGACTTTCACCTTATTTTCTAAAGCAATTTTCAGGTGTTGCATCATTTGTAGAGTACGCTTCTTGGTAACAAAGGAGCTTACAATCAGAATTTCTCTGGCGGCATTGATAATATCATTAGTATAAACCGATAAGAAATTGCTCTTATCAAAAATTACATCAATTGACTCTGGTGCACTACTTTCTCCTTTTGCTTTATACCCAATGGTAGCATACCCGTTAAGCCGTTTATGGTACATCCGTTCAAGCATCCTTACATGAATATCTACATAATCATAGATTTGTACTTCTTTTTTATTGGCAAAGAGTCTGTGAAGCCTTCCTGCATATTGTTGCAAGGTGCCTTTCCAAGATATTGGCATCACTAAAAATAAAGTGTCAAGGCGTGGTTCGTCAAAGCCCTCCCCAATGTATTTGCCGGTGGCAACTAAGGTTAACGGCTTGTCAGCGGGTGTCTCTGCTATTTGCGTCATGATCTCCCTAGTTCGTTTTACTCCCATTCCACCCGTTAAAGAGATTACTTGGGGAATTCTCTCACGCAACTTTTTGGCAAGCAATTCGACATGCGCCGTTCTCTCAGTTAATACCAGGCAGTTTCTACCACTCTCAAAGCTTCGAACGATATCCTCTGTGATCAGTTGATTCCTACACTCATTAACCACAATTTCAGAATACAGCTCTTGAATCGATACATCCTTTTCGTTCTTATCTAGAGGGACTCTGAGCGACGTGAATCTTGGTATGACATAGTGCTCAAAGGGTCTTTTGTCTGCCTGTTTTTTGGTATCATCTTTAAATCGTATGGAACCACATTGCATAAATATGATCGGATGATGCCCATCTTTTCGTATAGGCGTTGCCGTTAATCCATAAACATATTTTGCATTAGAACTCTTAAGTATCGTCTCAAAGCTGAACGCTGATATATGATGACATTCATCCATAATAATCATGCCATAGTTTTTCACGCAATCCTTCACTTCACCCAGTCTGTTCAATGATTGCATAACAGCTATATCTATGATTCCGCTCAAGTTATTCTTTCCTGCTCCCAATTGCCCTATCGTACTATTTGCCTTTTTTCTCCCTCTCTTTTTGACTTCAATTGTGACTGGCAGGATTTCCTTTATTGTCAAGAATTCCGTTAATCTATTTTTCCATTGGGTCACCAAATTTACTTTATCAACAATAATAAGCGTATTAACTCTTCTCTCAGCGATTAGCTTTATAGCAACAACAGTTTTCCCAAAAGCGGTAGTTCCAGAGAGCACTCCATTATCATGTTTGAGCAATTGATCAAGTGCCAGTGGTTGTTCATCCCTCAAACTGCCGTTAAATTCTACATCGATGCTTCTGCCAGGATTGGTTTTCTCAATAAATTCAGGTTCAATCTTTAGTTCTGTAAAAAAGGCCCTTACATCCGCTTCGCACCCTCTTGGCAGGCAGAGATAGTCTTCTGTTTCATCAGAACACGATATTATTCTTGGTATTTTATTTTTATAGTTTGGCATTCTCATGGCCTGGGCCTTATAAAATTCCGGATTATTGAAAGCCGCCAACCGTTTTAAATGATTTAAGGCTCTATGAGAAATGCCTGTTTTCAAGATGAATAACATATTTGCTTTGACAATTTTAATTGTCTGAGAAAAGTCATCCTCTGAAAGTTTGATAGTGTTTTTTGTTTCCCAAGGTTTTTGTGGTTCTTCTTGATCATCTCTTTTCAAGATTCCAAGTTCATTTCCATTGCAAATTTTTGATATGAGACTTTCGACTTCATCTTCAGAGAGCTTTCGCAGGGTTGTCATGAATGCCCATTGATCATTATACGGTTCAAAATTGGCATCGATAAAAACGCTGTTATTATTAATCCTTGCTGCTTTTTGCAAGGGCAACGCAATCAAGTTGCCCAAACCGCCCCTTGGCATAGTATCCTGATTAGGAAAAAACCTGTCATACGATTTAAAGGTAATTTCATGCCTTTTGTTCATGGCGTAGGTAAGTAGTGCGCTTCCGAGTTTTCTGGCTAACGTTGCAGCTATAGGGCTTTCAAAGAATATCCAGGCATGGGCTCCATTTCCTGACCTGGAGCGTTCAATAGCTATCGGCAAATCAAATTCTAAGCATACTTCTCTAAACTGGGAAATATCCTTCTGCCACTCTCCATCATCAAAGTCAATGGCTAAAAAGTAACAGGTTTCATCAAGGCCTAGAGGATATATTCCCACAACTAAATTGCCACGCCCTCGCAAATGATCGTCAATAACCTTTTCATCCAAACGGGCATAGGCCGTATTGGAACAAGCAGTGCATTTCACCTTTGGTTTTCTGCATAGCTCTGATTTCCATTCATTTAAACAGCACGGTATATATCCATCCGTCCCCTTCTTTTTGTTTTCAAACCGTTTAGCATAAACATCTTCCCGACCTTTAAAGAGTGACCTAAATAACATTATCTTTTCCTTGGGATCAGACATGCCGTTGACGTTTAATTGCAAAGTCTCACCTTCTGATCCACGATTAGATGCTTCTGTAAATGTAGTAAGTGTCGGAAATAAGCTATCCACATTAGTATTATCAGAACGGCCATAAGGAATAGCCCGATGTTCAGAAACACCGAGCTTAGTATTTAAAGTTTCTAATTCTTCTTTTAGGTTGCTGTTTTCGAGCAACACTGCTTGATACTTTTCAAGCAGTTCTTCAAAGGTCATAATGCCACCCTTTTATTTCCTTAACCTAATCACTAAGCCTTGCAGCTCAGGGTTCAATCTGTATAAACCCTTTTCCAATAATATACCATAATTTAGAGCTTGTAGTCTTATTGTCTAATTTCAGTTATGACCCTCACATCTGATACCCAGGATACCAGTCCACCTTTCCTGATCCACCTGATGTCCACTGAGCAAGTCATCAATTTTGCCAAGACAATTCCCCTATGAATAAAACGGCCCACCGTGGTACGCATTGTTAAGAGGCGTGGTGGGATCTGTTACATGCAGGGAAATCGTTCTAGCAACGGGGGCCTTTTCCAACCCGAACGCTAGGTCAGACGAAAGTAGTGCTAATTATTTTGATCGTCAACTCTACCTTAATACATTCTACACATCCTGTATCTTTAGTTACCTCAATCACTCTGCAGGTTATCACTGTTTCATTGCCGATTAGTTGGCTAACTCCTTGTGCATAATAACGTGGTAAGTAGCCGAGTAATGTTCCTGCCCTATTAGTTATTTTAATGGCATATTCATCCTGCATATTTTCCGGTTCTAGAATCAATCTTAATTCTTCATTTAATTTTACATCATGAGATTTTTTGCAATCTGTACCCTCACAACCAAGGTAATATCTAGAACCAGCCAAGAAAAATTGCCTTACAATTTTTCCCGACTCAAAGTCAAAAATAGGGTCAATAAACTCAAGATTATCGATGGGTAACCTAGCGCCACTTCTCTTGAGAAGCTTATAGGCATCGTACTCAGCTAAACCGTATTTATTAAGAATGGCTTCAATGCCCTTTCTCTTTGGATCTGGCAATCTACTCGCGAAAACAGGAAATAGCTTGTCGCCTTTATATAACTTATCAATTTCCGGAAAAGCAATGAGCAATTCAAATCCATCTTCTATGGCCTCGTGAACCTCATTATTGTATGTAAATTCAAATTGACCATTTTTAGATAACTCACCAACAAGATATCTTCTTCTTGATTTTGGTTCTTTCCAAATAAGTAAAAGATAATCTCTACCATCTTCAACAGACATTTTACGCCTCCTCTCTTCCAATTATCTCAGCCATTAATTTAACCTTTTCAAGTAAAAATAGTTTTATTAACCTCTTTCTATCTTCACTTAATAGAGTCTGTTACAAAAAGGTTTAGTGATAAAAACACCTGTTCGTGATAAAAAAATAATTACACCTCTGTCCATTGTGCGGTAAAATAAAGGTGACGAAACCCAATTATCACACAGGAAGAGGTGTAAATCTTGCATAATCAACTAAACATATTCTCACCCCTCTATTATAGCAC
>Ga0255336_101600_pt1 | contig 15192 bp, 13 predicted proteins | sample MeOH1_35cm_T3_17_FD_189102 | JGI IMG/M metagenome (GOLD analysis project Ga0255336, IMG submission 189102) | Sandy soil microbial communities from University of British Columbia, Vancouver, Canada - MeOH1_35cm_T3_179 | ecosystem: Engineered > Artificial ecosystem > Sand microcosm > Unclassified ...
CCCACCGCGCCCGAGGCACCCGCATCCGGACGCTTCTTACCCGCCAGCGCAAGATCGCGCACCGACACCGTCGCGGTGCGTCCCGCGATCATGCGGAAATCGGCGGGCACTTCGTCGAGCGCCACACGCACGGGAATCCGTTGCGCGAGCCGCACCCAACTGAATGCCGGATTCACGTTCGGCAGCAGGTTCGTGCCCTGCGAGCGGTCGCGATCCTCGATACCGGCGACAATGCTCTGCACGTGTCCGCGCAACACGTCCGGCTCGCCCATCACCTTGATATCCACCGGTTGGCCGATGCCGATGCCGCGCAGCTTGGTCTCCTCGAAATAACCGTCCACGCGGAACGAATGCATGTCCACCACCGAGACCACCGCCCGCCCCGCCGCGACGAATTCGCCGGCGCGCGGCGCGCGGTCGTTCAGATAACCGTCCACCGGACTCACGATCGTGGCGCGTTGCAGATTCAGCTTCGCGGTATCGATCGCAACGTTTGCATCAGCAAGCGCGGCTTCGCCCTGTTCGACGCGCGAGCGGCTTTCTTCGGACACCTCTGCAGCGACCAGGTTGCCGAGCTTGCGGTTGCGCGCGTCTTCGCGACGTGCCTGATCGAGCGTGGCGCGGCGTTGTTGCGCGGTGGCCTGAGCCTGGCGCAGCGCGAGCGTATAGCGAGCCTGATCGATCACGAACAGCACCTGGCCCCGCCTGACCTGCTGGTTGTCCACCACTTCGACCGACGAGATCAGCCCCGAGATGTCTGGCGCGACCTGGATCACGTCGGCGCGCACGTGTCCGTCGCGAGTCCACGGGGCGAACATGTAGTAGTCGACCAGCTTCCACAGCACGAGAGCCGCGGCCACGACGACGATCAGGGTGAGCAGAATCTGCCCGACGGAGAACCAGGTTTTTTTCACGTTATTAGTCTGTGCGAAACGACAACGACAAGGCCCAGCACCAGCACATAGATGCCGAGATCGAAGATGGAGCGATGCCAGACGAAGCGGTAAAAGCCGACGCGCGCAAGCACCGTGCGGATCGCCAGGTTGATCAGATACGCGATCAACATCAGCACGAGCACGGCCGGCACGAACACGCCGAAGATATCGATTTCACCGATCATCGCGGAGAGTGGAAAGAGGTGGAGACGGCCGGAAACCGGCGGCGAACGGCGGGCATCAGGCGGCAGCCTCCGGCTCGGGCGGCGTCGGTATTATCAACGTGGCCGGAAACAGCGAAAGACGCAAGCCGACCAGCGCGTGCAGCGCGTCACGCAACTGGCGCGCCGACGTTTGCGAGGTCGCGCTCGGCGCGCCGGCGTTGGCGAGCCCCTGTGCCGTTACGCGCGCCACGGCGGCGTCGATCGACGACATCAGGCTGTCCGGCACCGGCTCGCGCTTGCGGCGCGCAACACAGTTTTCGTAGTATTGACGCACGTCGTCGAGCACGTGTTCGATCGCGGCCGGCGCTTCGCCACCCAGCTTGCGGGTCAGGCGGCGCAGATCGAGCGCGTTGAAGGCAATGCGCAGATCGCGAAAGCTCTCGATCGACGGATGGCGATGGTCGTCGGTAGCGGCGAGGCGCGGGATCAACTGCATCAGCCGGTCGACCATGCGCGCGGCGAGATTGCGCGGATCTTCGATCGGCCGTGTCGACGCCGTGAGCGCCACGTCGGCCCAGCTCGAACGCAACAGTCGGGCCGCCGCGAGTTCGGCGCCGAACGGCCGCGTCACGCGAGTCCACACGTACGCGTAGAGCAGCCCGGCGAGGCCCGCGAGATTGCTGTTCAGAAACACGAAAAAGTTGGCGTCGTAAGCGTCCTGGATGCTGATGAAGGTGGCCGTGTTCACGGCGACCAGCACGGTGGCCAGGTTGAACTGCGGGCGCGGAATCAGCGTGCCGACGAAGATGAACGGCGCGGCGAACATGACGACCAGCATGGGAAAGTCATGCACGTGCGGCAGCACGACGAACAGGTAGACGCCCGCCGCCACCACGCTGATCGCGGTCGCCACGAAGAAGCGGAACACGAACGGCGCGGGCTCGTCGAGCGCCGCGAAGAAACAGCATGCCACGGCCGCGAGCGTCACCGCGCTGGCACCGTCGTTCCAGCCCGAGCCGATCCACAGACTGCACGCGAGAACCACGGCGGCCGCGGCCGAACCGGTCGAGAACAGCATGATGCCGTGATCGTAGAAGCGCTCGGTGCCGCCCAGCCGCCAATGGCGAAAGCGCGGGCGCCACGAACCTTCTTCGCGCGTGATGATGATGCGCAGCGCGCGGCAGTCCTGCCAGACGTCGATCACCTGCTTCATCCGCCACAACGCGTTCGAAAGCAGCGCGCCGTCCCAACTGGCTAGCGCGGACGGCGGCGGCTGCAGCGCCGCGATGCGCTCGCGCAACGCGTCGGCCGTCGGGTCGGGATGATAGCCTTCGCTCACGGCGGGCATCGGCTCATTGAACCACTTGATGAGATCGGCGAGCAGGCTTTCCAGACCTTCAGGCCATGTCTGGCGGCTGCTGTTGTAGAGCGCGATCAGCGGATCGGCCAGCGCCGACATGATCGGCAGCAGCAACTGCATGCGCCCGCGCAACTCATGCGCGCGCGCCAGCACGTCGGGCCGCGTGTGATCGTAGGCAAGCTGGCTCAGCAGCAGTTCCAGACCGTTAATGGTGGCCGCGAGTCGCTGCCGGGCACCCGATACCGCCGAGCCGGCAATGCGGCCGGACAGCGTTTCCGTCGCATAGAACGCGGCGTCGCGAAACCATGCGTCGGTCCGCTCGATGATGGTGGGCGCAAGCCGGCTCGGAAACAGCACGCTGCCGACAATGCTCGCGCACACGATGCCAAGCGTGATCTCCTCGGTACGGCTGACCGCAAGATCGAACACGCCGGTTGGGTTGGTCACCGAAGGCAGCGCGATGATCGGCATCGTATAGCCGGCCAGCAGGAACACGTAGCTGCGCGCGGTGCGGTCGGACACCGCCAGATACAGCAGCGTACCGGTCCAGAGCGCCACGATCACGCTGAACAGATACGGCGATTCGACGAAGGGCGGCACCAGCAGCACCGCGGCCGAGGCGCCGAGCATGGTGCCGAGCGCACGGTACAGCGCCTTGGAGCGGGTCGCGCCGACGAACGGATTCGACACGATGTAGACGGTCGCCATCGCCCAATACGGGCGCGGCAGTTCGAGCGCGAGACCGATGTAGAGCGCGATCATCGCCGCGGCAAAAGTCTTGACCGAGAACAACCAGTCGCGAAGGGAAGGGTAGACCATAAACCGTTACGCCGGATCGCCGGTCTCGTGCGGCGCGGCGGGGTCCGCTTTGCCTTTGTTCGACTTGTTCTCTTTGGCTGCCTGGCGGAGTGGGCCGCCGCCCTGCGCCGGTTCGCCTGCGGCGCGTTGATTGGGTCGGCTACGTTCTTCGCCGTCTGGCTCGCTGTTCTGAGCGGCCGGTTCGGTGGCCTCCCCCGTGAAAGCGGCCAGCACGCGCAAGGTCGCTTCCAGATCGCTGCGCGAGACGTCTTTCAATGCCTGCGCGCGCAGCGTGACCAGTTCCTCTTCCATTTTTGCGGTGACGGCCCGGCCTTCTTCGGTGAGCACCACGGTTTTCGCACGCCGGTCTTCGGGATCCTCGTCGCGGCGCATCAGGCCCGCCGCGCACAATTGATCGAGCAGCCGCACGAGCGACGGCCCTTCGATTCCAATGTGATCGGCTAACGTGACCTGGCGCACGGCCGAGCCGAGCCGGCTGGCGGTCAGCAGCGGCGTGGCGCATGCCTCGGAGACATTGAAGGCGGCGAGCACGCCGTGGCTCGTGCGCCGCCATTTTCGGGCAGCGACGACCAGCGTGCTGCTGACGGTGCGGCGCAAGGTATCGAGATTCGGCATGGCCGCTATTGTATTTCCAAAAACTTCGTTAGCAACCTATTGAATTGAAGTTTTTGTGACGCCGGGGTTATCCGTCAAGCCGCGCTTACGCGGCGAGCCCAAGCCGTACCGTGCGCGCGAGGTCATCGAGCTGGAAAGGTTTGCGCAGAATCGTGCAGCGCTTCACCGCCAGCCCGGAAATATCCACGTCCGCATAACCCGTCGCGAGGATCACCGGTAGATCCTCGCGCAGTTTGCGCGCCTCGGCGATCACGTCGATTCCGTTCATGCCGGGCATGGCGAAGTCCACCATCAGCAGGTCCGGCTTGTCGTCCTGCAAGCGGTTCAGTCCGGCGCGTCCGTCGGCGGCCTCGGTCACGGTGTAGCCGAGCATTCTTAGCGACTCGACGAGCATGGCGCGCACCTCGCCGTCGTCTTCAACCACCAGCACCCGCTTTTCGCCGACCGCGTTCGCTTCCGCATTCGACGTCGCTTCGGCTTGCGGCGCCACGCGTTCGCGCAACGGTAGCCAGATCTCGACGGTGGTGCCCGCGCCTTCCTCGCTGAACAGACGCGCGGTGCCGCCGGCTTGCGTCGCGATGCCGTAGACCTGGCTCAAGCCGAGTCCCGTTCCCTTGCCGATCGGCTTGGTGGTGAAGAACGGATCGAACACGCGCGACACGACTTCGGGCGGCACACCCGAACCGGTATCGGCGACTTCGATCACCACATAGGGGCCGCCTTCGAGAGTCTGATCCGGCGCTTCGCGCTCTTTCACGCGAATGCCGAGCTGGCCGCCGGCCGGCATGGCGTCGCGCGCGTTGATGGCGAGATTGAGAATGGCCAGTTCGAGCTGATTGGCGTCGGCCTCGGTCCACAACTCGTCGCCGCCGAATTCGTTGGTGTAGCGAATGCCGGAACCGAGCGACACTGTGATGATGTCGCGCATGCCTTGCAGCAACGTCACCACGTCCACCGCTTTCAGATCGAGGTTGCTGTTGCGCGAGAAAGTAAGCAATTGTCCCGTCAGTTTCGCGCCGCGTTCGGTCGCGCGTTTGACGGTGGCGGCCATGCCGCGAAGGCGCTCGTCGCTGCTTACGCGAGCGATCAACTCCGCGTTGACCATGATGACGTTCAACAGATTGTTGAAGTCGTGCGCGATGCCGCCGGTGAGTTGCCCGAGCGCTTCCATTTTCTGCGATTGCACCAGCACGGCCTGCACTTTGGCGCGCTCGTGAATCTCCATCATCAGCCGGTTGTTGGCGGAAGCCAGTTCGTGGGTGCGCTCTGCAATGCGGCTCTCCAGCGAGTCGTTCAGTTGCACGAGCGCGTCCTGCGCCTGGATCCGCTCGGCAAGATGGCGGCGCGACTCGTATTGCCGCGCCCGTGCCCGTAGTGACGAAGCCACCGCGCGCCGCAGCGTTTCCGAATTCAGCGGACGTTCGAGCACGACCACGTTGCCGAGCCGTTCGAGCACTTCCAGCCCGCGCTCCGAGCGATGTCCGACGCGTGGGGCGGCAAGCAGCGTGAACGGGAAGTCGGACCATGCCGGCTGCTGCTCGAGCCAGTCGAACAGGCGCACCGCATGGCCGCCTGCCAGCGCTTCCTCGGCGATCAACGCGGCGCCGGCGCCCTCATCCAGCGCGGCGGTGAGCGCGTCGGCATCGCGGCATGCCACGCACATGCGGTCGTCTTTGCGCAGCACTTCTGCGATCACATCGGCGTCGCGGCCAAACGGCGCCAGGATAAGAACGCGTTGCTCCATGACCTCACTTCCCGGGCGTTTCGATGACGCGGTTCGTCGCCCCGAGCAGGGCAGTGCTGCCACGATAAGCCGGCAGTCCGGAGAGTACGCCTTCGAAGTCGCGCAGCGCGTCGCCCACTTCCACGCCGCCGCTGGCTAGACGGAACTGGCGGATCGAGCGTTCGTGGGCATTGGCGCGGCTCTTCACGGCGGTCACGGCGGTGAGCACTTCGCCGTGGTGTTCGAAATAGCGGAACAGCACGACCACGTCGCTCAGATAGCTGATGTCGATATCGTTCTGCACCTCGCCGATAATGCCGTGCTGCCCCAGCACGAGCATCGTGACGACGCCTTGCTGGTTGAGATAGCCGAGCAGCTCGTGCATTTGCAGCAGCAGATAGCGCTCGCCGGGCATGGCCTGGAGATAGGCGTTCAGGCTGTCGATCGCAACGTACCGGGCGCCCTTCTTTTCGACCGACCGGCGCACGTCGCTGGCGAACTCGCCCGGGGATATCTCCGCCGGATCGATCTGGCGCAGCGTCAGCAAACCGCTCTCGACGTGCGGCGCGAGATACATGCCGAGCGTCGCACAACGGATCGTCAGCGTGGTGAGGGTCTCGTCGAACACGTAGTAGACGCAACGCTCGCCGCGTTCGAGCGCCGCGATCAGGCATGACACCACCGTGGTGGTCTTGCCCACACCCGAGGGGCCGATCATCAGCGCGTTGGTGCCGGGGATCAGTCCGCCGCCGAGCAGCGCGTCGAGTCCCGCCGTGCCGGTGCTCACCACCTCGGCGTTGAAGTTGGTGTGATGCTCGGCCGCGACGAGGCGCGGATAGACGTGGATGCCGCCGGTGTCGAGCGTGAAGTCGTGGTAGCCCTCGCGGAACTTGATGCCGCGCATCTTGGCGACGCGTGCGCGGCGGCGGTTGCCGCCATAGTCGTGCACGAGGTTGTCGAGGCTGATCACGCCGTGCGCGATGCTGTGCAACTGCACGTCGCCGGGGTCGGACGAATTGTCGTCGAGCAGCAGCACGGTGCATTCGCGGGTGGCGAAATAACGCTTGAGCGCGAGAATCTGCCGGCGGTAGCGCAGCGGGTTCTGCGACAGCAGCCTCAATTCAGAGAGGCTGTCGAGCACGATGCGAGCGGGCTTGAGTTCCTCGACCTGCTGGATCACGTTGCGCACCGTCTCGCCGAGTTCAACTTCGGCCGGGTGCAAGACGGTCTGCTCGTATTGCGGGTCGAGGCCTTCGTCGGAAAGCAGCTCCAGAACCGTGAACCGGCTGATGTCCCAGCCATGACTTTCGGCTACCGCGATCAACTCTGAGCGGGTTTCGGACAGCGTGATATACAAGCCGCCCTGGCCTTCTTCGACACCCTTGAGTAAGAACTGCAAGGCCAGGGTAGTTTTACCTGTACCGGGCGCGCCTTCCACGAGGTACATGCGGTGCGGTGTGAGACCGCCTCCCAGGATGTCGTCGATTCCCTCGATTCCTGAGGACAGGCGGGCCGGTGTGTCGGCGTCGTGTCTGTTTGACATGGCGTGGTGGGGCGTTTGGCGTCAATGAAAAGCTGATGATTTTTCAGCCGGTACGAGGAGGGTGCAATTTGCGTGCCCGCGGGCGCCGACGCTACGTGCCGGCGCGCGCCGTCACGAGCTGGATAAAGCGCGTGGCCGCGCTGTTGTGCAACGCCGCGGGATAGGCCAGATGCAGCGGCGCGCTCAGTTTCGAGGGGTTGGCAAGCGTGCAGTACACGGTGCCCACCTGGTCATAGCGTTGCATGGAAGCGGGCACCAGCGTCACGCCGAGACCCGCCGCAACGAGGTTGATGCCCGACACCATGCGCGGCACTTCCCGTGCGATTCGCGGAACGAAGCCGGCCTGGCGGCACGCCGCGAGGATATCGGCATACATGCCGGGCGCGCCTGGACGGCGGACCAGAATGAAGTCTTCGTGCGCTAGCGCTTTGAGGGGCACTTGTGGCCGCTTCCTGCCTTTGAGCAAGGGATGGCCGACCGGCAACACCACGACCATCGGCTCGTCGAGCAGCAGCTCGAAGGCCACGCCTTCCCGCGCTTCAACCGGCTTGCGCAGAAACGCCGCCTGAATCTGGCCCGCGGCCAGGCGCTCGATGATCTCCGCCGCATTGAGTTCGGCAAGCTCAACGGCAACCTCGGGACACACCGCGCGAAACGCGCGGATCGCCTCGGTCGTGAACGGATGAAATGCAGCGGAGCTCGTCAGCCCGATCGAAATCGTGCCCAGTTCGCCGCGCGCAATTCGGCTCGCCTTTTCTACCGCCTGCTGCAGATCCTGCAGCAGGCGTTGCGCATCTTCCGCAAAGGCCTGCCCGGCCGGCGTCAGGGTGACGCCGCGCGGCATGCGCACGAAGAGCTCGAAGCCGATCTCTTCTTCCAGCATTCGAATCTGCTGTGAAAGCGGGGGCTGTTGCATGGCCAGCCGCTCAGCCGCTCGCGTGAACTGGCCTTCTTCGGCGACCGCCAGAAAGTAACGCAGATGGCGTAGCTCCATGATGTTTCGTCTCCTGGATGGGGTTCGAAGGTCGGTTCATTACCATATTCAATAAATATGGATTGTGCAGAAAACAGGTATTTTACATTTACCACGGCCGATCCTACGATCTCGTCCATCGCGCGGAAATGAACGCGAAATAAAACAAAACCCGACTCTGGTCGACAGGAGACGTCAGTGAAAAAACAATGCGCGGTGGCCGCTTTGGCCGTGGTGAGTTGCGCGGGCGCGCATGCTCAGGCATCGGTCACGTTATACGGTGTGATCGACACCAACCTCGAGTTTCTCAACCATGCTGGCGCTAGCGGCGGCTCGCTGGTTCGCGAGAATTCCGGCGGCTTGAGCAATTCGCGCTTCGGTTTTCGCGGCGCCGAAGATCTCGGCGGCGGCAATAAAGCGTTCTTCATTCTCGAAGCGGGCTTCAACGGCAACGACGGCACCAATGCGAGCGCCGGCGTGCTGTTCAATCGCACGGCGGCGGTGGGGCTTTCTAACGCGTACGGTGCGCTGTCGGCGGGCTTGCAGTACACGGCGATGTACGACACGCTGATCAAATACGACCCGATGGTGTTCGGCCAGCAATACACGTGGATGCCGACCACCGGTTCCGTGGATGGCTTTTCGTTCAAGGCGCGCGTGAACAACTCGGTGAAGTATGTAGGCCGCTTCGGTGGTTTGACAGCGACGGCGGATTACAGCTTCGGCGGCTCGGCGGATTCGTTTCAGAGCAGCGCCGCGTACGGCGGCGCGCTCGACTACGATACCGGCAGCTTCGCCACGGCCGTGGCCTACGACTACCGCAACGGCGCGATCAACTCGACAGGCATGTGGACCAAGTCGCGCAACTGGAGCGCCTCGGCGCGCGAGCAGCTCGGCAACGTCACGATCATGGGCGGCTATGAGCACTATTTGTACAACCCGACCAAGGGCAAGTCGGTGTCGTCGGCGTTGTGGTTCGGCGGTGTGCGTTATCTGATCGCGCCGGATTTCCGCGTGACGGCTGCCGCGTACTACCAGAGCAACAAGGCGGACAACGTGTCGAACTCGTTGATGGGCGTGCTGGGAGCGGACTATATTCTGTCGAAGCGGACCGATGTGTACGCAACCGTCGCGTATGCCGCGGCCACGCACTACGCCAACGACGAGTACACGCCCGTCGGCGTGACGAGCGATACCGCGTTCGGTCCGAACCAGACTGGCGTGACGCTCGGTATCCGGCATCGGTTCTGAGCATTCGGGTTCATTCGGGTTCTTCAACGACGGATTTGACGATGCGCCGCGTTCAGCACAGTACACGGTGATCAGGAGCAAGCTGCATGACTTTCAATCTTTCGCGACGTCTCGCCGTGCTGTGCGCAGCAACTGGCGCTGCACTGCTGATGACGCTCGCGCAACCTGCGCTCGCGGTCCACGCTTACGAGCCGCATCTGAAACCGGTGGCGACGGTTTCGGATACGCGCTTCACGCTCGACACGCCGCAAGGGCACGCGGAGTTTCCGCTTTATCTGTCGAAAGATTGGAACGTCGCGCAGCCGCAAGTAACGCGTGCGGTGATTGTGATTCACGGCAAACTGCGCAATGCGGACGTGTACTTTCGCACTGCGCAGAAGGCCCGCGATGCAGCCCACGCGGACCCCGACGCCACTTTGTTGATCGCGCCGCAGTTCCTCGCGACGCTCGACACGCGCGTGCATGACGAACCCGCCGATCTGCTGCGCTGGACCGGCGACGCGTGGATGGGCGGCGAAGCGGCGCAGTCGCCGCTGCCGATCAGTTCATACGAAGTGCTGGACGCGATCGTCGCGCGTCTTGCCGATCGCAAGCTGTTTCCGAATCTCCGGCACGTTGTGTTCGCCGGGCATTCGGGCGGCGGGCAAGTCGTGCAGCGCTACGCCGTGGCGGGGCGCAACATTGCCGCGCTGACTGACGAGGGCATCGACGTGCGTTACGTGGTGGCGAGTCCGTCCACCTATGCGTATTTCGATGCGCAACGGCCCAACGCGCAAGGCGTTGCCGCGCCGTTCGATGCCGCGCAATGTCCCGACTTCAATCAATGGAAATACGGCATGGACAACCGGCCGCCCTATCTCGGCGACCGCACGCCCGCGCAACTGGAGGCGACCTACGCGGCACGCCGGATCGACTACCTCGTGGGCGGCGCGGACGACGATCCGCAGCAGAACGCGCTCGACAAAACCTGCGCGGCCGAAGCGCAAGGGCCGCAACGCGTCGCGCGTGCCGAGGCGTACTACCGGTATATCCGGTCACGTCATCCGGATGGTCTGAAGCAGCGCTTTCATATCGTGCCGGGCGTGGGGCACAACGGCTCGCGCATGCTGACGTCGGTATGCGCGCTGGCGGCGATGTTCGACACTCAGGGATGCGAACAATGAGCGAAGCAATCTTGAATCAGCGTGATGGTGCGGCGTCAGGCGCCGTTGCGTCGAACGCATTGAGTCCGGCAATGGTACGGCGCGCGATCTTCGCCTCCGTGCTCGGCAATGGACTCGAATGGTTCGACTTTCTGATCTATGGCTACTTCGCGAAGATCATCGCGCAAGTGTTCTTTCCAGGCGGCGGCGGTTTCGTGTCGATCATGCTGACGCTCGCCACGTTCGCGGTGGGTTTCATCGTACGGCCGATCGGCGGCATTCTGCTGGGCATTTACGCGGACCGGGCAGGGCGCCGCAAAGCGCTCTCGCTGCTGATCATTTCAATGGCGGCCAGCACGCTGCTGATGGGCCTCACGCCGGGTTATGCGAGCATCGGCATCGCGGCGCCGTTACTGGTGGTGCTCGCGCGCCTGCTGCAAGGGCTCTCCGTGGGCGGACAGTTCGCGACCGCCTCGGCGATGCTGGTCGAGTATGCGCCGCCGCACAAGAAGATGTTCTATGGCAGCTTCAACATGTCGGCGCAGGCGTTCGCGTTGCTGTTGTCGTCCGGGGTCGGCTATCTGCTGACCACGCAGCTCACGCATGAGCAACTGGTGGCGTGGGGCTGGCGTCTGCCGTTTCTGTTCGGCGCGTTGGCGGGGCCGTTCGGCTTCTATATCCGGCATCGCGTGGCCGAGTCGCCGGAGTTCGAGCGCCTGCTCGATCACAAGGACAAGCCGCCGCGCGTAACGATCCGCCAGTTCTTCCGCGATAACGGCGATGCGGCGATCTGCGCAATGGGCGTGATCATAATCGGCGCAGCGACCAATTATGTGTGGCACTCTTATCTGTCGGTCTATGTCGAACGGCAATTGCATCTGCCGCTTTCTACCGCGTTGCTCGGCGCATTCGTGTCAGGCGTGCTCAATCTGTTTCTGTTTCCGCTGTCGGGCAAGCTTGCCGATCGTTACGGCGCGTACAAACTGTTCTATCCGATCGTGATCGCGTGGATGGTCTGCGTGTACCCGCTCTATCACTTCGTCGTGACGAATCCGACGCCGGGGCATCTGTTCATCGCGCAGATGATCGCGACAGTGTTCCTCGCCGCAATGTCCGGTGCGCATCCCGGCATGCTCGCAACCTTGTTCCCGGTGCGCAGCCGCTCGGCGGGCGTGGCGCTGTCGTACAACATCGCAGTGACGCTGTTCGGCGGCATGGCGCCGCTCACCATTACCGGCTTGACCCGCGTGACCGGCAGCAGCCTCACGCCGGCGTTTTACCTGATTTTTGCCGGCTTCGTGTCGCTCGCGATGGTGTACTTCACGCGCGCCGGACGCATCTCGGGCGGCGCGGCGGCGAGGCCCGCCACTCATTGATCAACCACGAGCGTATTGCATGACCCAGCCTTTGATCACAGACGACGAACGCGCGCCGAATGAACGTCCGGTTGCGGTCGTCGCGAGCCGGCATCTGAGCGTTACGACGCGGGCCGGCAGCGGCACGGTGCCCGTATTTGCGAACGGCGACTGGCTAGCGCCGACGCGCGAAGTCCGCCGCGCCGTGATTCTGATTCACGGCCGACTGCGCAACGGCGATACTTATTTCGATCTCGCCGAGCTGTCGTGCGCGCTCGCCGGCTGCAGCGCGGCCGATACGCTGCTGATCGTGCCGCAGTTTCTCGCGACCGCGGACGTCGAGGCGCATGAGCTGCCGCCTTCCACGTTGCATTGGGACTGGACGAGCTGGATGGGCGGCGAAAACGCCGAAGGTCCCGCGCCGATCAGTTCGTTCGATGTGCTCGACGCGATTTTGCAAACGCTCGCTTCGCGTGAGCAGTTCGCGTCGCTTGCCGAGGTGGTGATCGCCGGGCACTCTGGCGGCGGCCAGGTCGTGCAGCGCTATGCGGTGGTGGCGCACAGCGAGGCGCCGCTTACGGCGCGTGGTGTTGCGGTGCGCTATGTGGTCGCGAATCCTTCGTCGTATGTGTACTTCGATGCGATGCGGCCCGTCGCGTCCGGCGAGTTCGCGGCGTTCGATCGGGCGATGTGCCCGTCGTTCAATCGCTGGAAGTATGGGCTCGAGGATTTGCCGGCTTACGCGAGCGACTCGGATAGCGCGGCTTGCGCTGCGGCGCTCGAAGCGCGCTATGCGCAGCGTGACGTTACGGTGCTGCTCGGCGGTGAAGATTGCGATCCGCAGCATCCGGCGCTCGATCGTTCTTGTGCCGCGCAAACCCAGGGGCATCACCGCCTCGGGCGCGGACTGGCTTATGCGCGCTATATGGCGGCGCGGCACCCGGAAGGATTGGCGACGCACCGGACGTTTGTGATCGATGGGGTCGGGCATGATGCCAAGGGGATTTTCTCGTCGACTCATGGGCTGGCTGCCTTGTTCGGCGCCGGACTGTGAAGCGGGTTGCGGAGTGGTTCATGGAGTGATGCACTCGGCGCACATAGGCACGAAGCGTGCTACTGCGCTTGATGCATGTTTGATGCTACCTGTGTGTCACTTCGAGGACCGCGCCGATATGAACAGAATCCGATTGGTCGCCACCGCCACCGCGCTTGCCGCCGCATCGCTAGGCGCCTTGCTCCCGTGCAGCGCCTATGCCGACGATGCGCCTAGCCCATGTACGTCGCTGAAACGGATCGTGGCGGCCGCACCGGGCGGTCTCGCCTCGTTGACGCCGGACGACGGCAAAGGCGTCGCGCAACCCTATGGCGACGACGCGCAATGTTCGGCAAGCCGCGGCAGCTATCAATGCACGTGGACGCCGCATCACGACGCCGGTTCGAACGCGGACGCGCTGCAAGCCGTAGCGGCTGACGTCGCGTCGTGTCTGCCCGACGCGACGCACGATCAGAATTCGCCGGGACGTCAGCATTTTTATCTGGGCGCGAAGGGCAAGCGCACCGACATTACGCTGACACCGACGGGTGCGAACAAGCTGCGTCTGGTGGTGTCGGGCAAGTGATGTGGGTCAGGTGATTTAAGTCAGGTGATTTGAGTCGCCGCGCAAGACCCGCTACTGCGACGCCGGCCACCATGTCCAGCCACGCGATGAGCACCGCAACTCGATCGTAGAAAGCGGCGCGATTTCAATGCGCGAAAACACCACGGGCGATGCGCCCAGCGCAGACACAATTGCTGCCCGCAGCACTGGCGCGTGGGTGACGGCGATCACGTTGCGCGTATGCTTCGATGCCGGATCCGCCGCGCGGTGTAGCGCATCGAGCCATTCTCCTACCCGCTTCACGAGGTTGCTGAACGACTCGCCGCCGTGCGGCGCGGCGTCCGGATCGCGCGCCCATGCCGCGAGGTCTTGCGGCGCTTCGACGGCGAGGTCGGCGAGCCGCCGTCCGTGCCATTTGCCGTAGTTCATATCCGCCAGTCCGACATCTACCGATGCGGCAAGGCCCAAGGCCGCTGCCGTAGCACGCGCGCAGACGGCAGGGCTGACGTAGGCTGCCGCGCCTTGTCCGAGCGCCGGCGTGGTGCGCGCCGCGTAGGCGTGGGCTTCGGCGAGGCCGCGGGCGTCGAGCGGGTCGTCGGCGGGAAAGCGGCCTGCGCGCTGGGCGGCGGTCGAGGCGTGGCTGATCATCAGCAGCCGTGTGTCCATTCTGTTCATTTCCTGTGAGGCTACGCCGGAGCTGGACGCCGGTTGGGCACGAAGCGCCCGCCCGGGGTTGCCGGGTACCGGAGTTTAGCGCGTAGAATAGCCGGACTGCGAAGCGCGGAAGCCGGTGAGAGCCCGGCGCGGTCGCGCCACTGTAATCGGCAGCCCAAGCCGAAAGCCAGACCTGAGCTTCGCATCATCCCTCTGCAATGACTATCGGGGCGCGTAACCCCAGGAGATGTCCATCATGACTGAAGCCGTTTTTAATTCCGCTTCTCAGCCTGCCTCCCAACCCGTTGCTCAACCCACGCCGATTCCGCTGCGCGAGTTGTTGCCGTGGCTCGTGTTCGGCGGTTTGCTGCTATTGCTTGCGCTTTACTTCGTGGGTGCGGAACAGGGCGCCACATCGCTGGTGCCGGGTATGTACGTGCATGAGTTCGTGCACGACGGCCGCCATCTGCTCGGCTTTCCTTGCCACTAACGGAGTCGAACATGGTCGGTAAATTGTTGGTACGCGGGATGCTCGCAGGCATCGCCGCGGGACTGCTCACGTTCGGCTTCGCCCGGGTGGTGGGCGAACCGCAAGTCAATCAGGCGATTTCATTCGAAGAAAAGGCCGATGCCGCGAAAGGCGAGGCGCCCGAACCGGAGCTGGTGAGCCGCGATACACAACGCGGACTCGGCTTGTTGACCGGTGTGGTGGTTTACGGCGCGGCATTTGGCGGGTTGTTCTCGCTGGTGTTCGCTTACGCGTATGGGCGGATGGGGGCATTGAGCGCGCGCGCGTTGTCCGCGTGGCTGGCGCTCGGCGCGTTCATTGCGCTGGCGGTCGTTCCGAACCTGAAGTACCCGGCGAACCCGCCTTCGGTCGGCGACCCGGAGACGATCGGAATGCGCACAGGGCTGTTCTTCCTGATGATTGCGATCTCGCTCGCCGCGATGGTGTTTTCGCTCAAGGTCCGACGCCGTGCGGCCGCGAAACTCGGCGCGTGGAATGGCTCGATTGTGGCGGGGTTGGTCTTCGTTGTGATTATCGCCGCCGTGCAGTTGT
>Ga0255336_101601_pt1 | contig 15185 bp, 13 predicted proteins | sample MeOH1_35cm_T3_17_FD_189102 | JGI IMG/M metagenome (GOLD analysis project Ga0255336, IMG submission 189102) | Sandy soil microbial communities from University of British Columbia, Vancouver, Canada - MeOH1_35cm_T3_179 | ecosystem: Engineered > Artificial ecosystem > Sand microcosm > Unclassified ...
CGTGCTTGAGCTAAGGCAGCGTTACCCGCTCGCAGATCTCCTTAAGGTGGCCGGTTTGGCCCGCAGCACTTTCTATTACCAGCAGAAGGTACTGCAGGCCGGGGACAAATATGCGAGCTTGAAGGACCGCATCGGTGCGCTCTTTGAGCAGCACAAGGGCCGCTATGGGTATCGTCAAATCACGGCAGCTGTTCGGTGCCAGGGCGACAGAATCAACCACAAAACGATACAGCGTCTTATGGGCGAGTTGTCCCTGAAGTCGTGCATTCGACGAAAGAAGTATAAGTCGTTCAAAGGGAACGTCGGCAAGATAGCGCCCAACGTGCTGAAGCGAAAATTTGATGCGTCACGTCCGAACAAGAAGTGGGTGACGGACGTGACCGAGTTTAACGTCGGCGGACAGAAGCTCTATCTTTCTCCTGTCCTCGACCTCTACAACGGCGAAATCATTGCCTACGAGACGGCACGACGACCGCTATTCGACATGGTCAACACGATGCTGAACAAAGCCTTCGCGAAACTGGGGCCACGTGACAAGCCGATCCTGCATTCGGATCAAGGCTGGCAGTACCAGATGCCTGTCTACAGCCGTCGGCTGAAACAGCAGAAAGTCAGACAGAGCATGTCGCGCAAAGGCAATTGCCTCGATAAGGCTTGCGTTTCACACTACACCTCCTCGCGGCGATCAGAAACGACGTCGGGATGGCGACGCCGGCAGGACAGCTTGACGCCCATCGCCTTTCTGGGCGGGTTATTGCCCGGTGGGTTGTACAGGCACTCGTTCTCGTCGGGTAACATTCTCCAGTGAGGCAACACGAACTGCTCACGTCGATGCCGTGCTCGTCGACGGGCACCGGAATGATCCGCCCGCCGTAGCTCTCGAACAGGAACGTCGCGCCCCGGTAACAAGGCGCCTCGACCACGACCGGCGTCCTGGCCCGATCAGCAAATGCGCTGCGAGCGCCATTCCCTCCTGACACCCGGCCACCATGACCACCTGCTCCGGTGAGACGTTCATAGCACGGCTAAAGCGTGTGGCACGCGTTGGATGACCGTAGCGACGATTCAATGCCCATAGCACGACCGCCTGCGGAGCGGTTCAGCACAAACGGTTTTTTAGTCACCGATTGCGGTCCGACCTATACGGACTCGCTGATACGTTGGTAGCCGCAATCGCTAACCAAAAAAGTCCTCTGCAATATATGTAGTTCACTAGATATTTCGGGGGATGGGCGCTTTTAGCCGCCTTCGCAACTCGGAAAACTTAACAGCCCTGCCGCAATATCACCGTTCCGCACAAAGCCGTTCGGATCATGCGACAGTGGCGAGCCGTGGCAGTCGCTCCGCATTTTCCAGTAACCAGGCGAGCAGCCGGCGATCACGACCGGCTGGTGCGACTAGTTGCATACCGATCCCCCCCGCATTCTGCGTGGTCGCCACCGGGAACGAAACGGCGGCTCCGCGGATGAGATTGACCCAGACCGTGAACACCGAATGGCCGCGCGGCCCGACCGATTGTCGGTCAATGAGCGTGGGATAAGGTACCGAGGCGTCCCAGGCGAGGGCGGCGGTGGTGGGGGTTAGGACGAAGTCCCACGTTTCAAAGAACCCACCCCACTGGACGCGCAGTTCAGACACCTGCTGCAAGGCTTCGATATACTGAGATGCCGTAACCCGCGCGCCGGCTTCTGCCATCTCGATGGTGTTGTCGGTGACCTGACCAGGCGTCGCCTGCCCCGGCCAGTACTTTTCCAGGTACCGAGCGAGACCAGCCGTCGCGATGGTTCGCCACACGGCGTGGCCTTGCTCGAGGTCGACGGGAAGGGCGGTCTCCTCGACGATGCAACCAGTTTTCCGCAAGGCTGCGGCGGTGCGCTCGGCTTGCGCGAGAATCAGCGGATCAATTGGGGCAGACCCAGCCCGGGGTATGAACGCAATGCGCGCAGCCCGATCGAGTCGGCCGGGGCCTCCAGCCGCAGCGACGGATCGGGGATCACGTAGGTCGTCTCCGACCATAAGAGAGAGCACAGCGGAGATATCCTCAAGGGAACGCGCGATCGGACCAACGGCCTCGAAATCGTGAAGGATCTGTGGGAAACCTCCGAAGCGCGGCACTTGTCCAAGAGAAGGTTTGAAACCGTAGAGCCCGCAATGGGAGGCCGGCCGGCGCAAAGACCCGCCCCCGTCGGTTCCAATGGCGATGGGGCTGAGTCCAGCCGCTACCGCTGCGGCCCCTCCTCCGGTCGATCCGCCCGGCGTTCGATCTGGCGCGAGCGGATTGCGGCAGACGCCATGGAGCAGATTGTCGGTATAACCCTGAAGAGTGAACTCTGGGATGTTCGTCTTCCCGAATATGTTGATACCGCTGCGGCGCAGCCTCGCGATGCACGGCTCGTCCTCGCCCACAGGGGAGTCCGGCAGTAGTTTGCTCCCCCAACGGGCTGGCAGCCCCGCAACGAAAAGATTATCCTTCACGGTGATTGGCACGCCATCAAGTAGCGACAGGGGCCGGCCCGCTCGCCACCGCTGTTCGGACTGCTTTGCGGCCGTCCGCGCCGCGTCCGCGTCCATTGCCACAATGGCGTTCAGGGCGTCATTGACCTCTTCGGTCCGACGGATCACCCCCTCGATCACCTCGACGGGCGATAGAGACCCGCGCCTAAACGCCTCAGAAAGCGCTGACGCGGAGAGCGCGCAGATATCAGAAGGGTCCGGCAGGAGCGAGTGAGTAGCCATTAGGGTATCCATGGGTTCCGGTTCAGGAGGGACTTTTCCCGCCCTCAGTGCGCTGCCGGACGCTCGACGATGACGGCGACAAGTCCGCCGCCATCGGGACCTTGCTGCTCCGCGCCACCGGAGACGAAAAGAGCCGTCTCGTTCAGCACCGCGGATGCGATAGCGCCGACCGCGCAGCGGATATGGCGCTGCTGGTCGATATCTCCGTCGTTGAGCATCGTGTGAGGGCGTCCTCGGATCGTTCCACGGCGATCCGCCTCGCACTTGACAAATCCCGCCTTGATCTCTGCCCGTTGCATATGCGGCGCCTGCAACAGACCGAGCCGATTGGCCAAGTTGTGAAAGCCCGCAATATCGAGAGCGTCCTGAAGGATCTCGTGATCGATCGCATGTTTGCCCGACCAATGCTCACTCATGCCGAGAACAACAACCTCGATCGCGCTAATCTCGATGCCTGCCGATACACTGGCGACGGACGAGAAGGTTTCGAAATCGCGCAAGACGGCCTCCTCCCCGAGTCGGTCGTGCGGCCATTCTCCAAGCGCACGCGCAACTCCAAGCGCGGAGGCAGACCGACCGAACGCCATTAGCTTGCTGGGATTGTCTGTGATGGGTGCTTTCCGGGCGTCATTCTCCTGTAGCGCTTCAACGGGAAAGGCCGGGCATTTTACCTGGACGAAATGAACGCCCGCCGGGTTGTTGATCTTCGCTCGCGCCATCGCCCGCCCCACAGCGTCCGCTGTCGCCGCTATCTGGCTTTCGCGACCGATATCGCCCGGACCGAGAGACGGGGAGAAAGCCACCCCGATTGCGAGCGCCGGCTGCGCGTTAACCGCAGGCAGATCAGACTCCTCCACGGTGAAGACGGTGAAATGTGGAGTTAAAACGCCTTCGACGCCGCCGGAGAAGATGAAGGGAATACGCTCTTTGACAGCGTCCGGCGTGCTTCCGATGCGCTCTGCGATAAGTGACGATAGCGCCAGCGTCAGATACCCCCGGGTGTAATCGTTGACTAAGCCGTTTCCGTGCGTCTTCCCGATTATCGCCACGATCTTCGCCGCCTCGATTGTTCCCTCTGTTATAGCGTTCGCCAGACCGCCTACGTCACCGGGGTTGGAGATCACGAATCGGTAGACATTCGCTCGCATTTCCCTTACCCCCGCATTGCCAGATGCAGGGCTATCCATTTCGCTGGGAGCGACGGTATGCATCACGGCATTCGGAGCTTCATTTGCGTTCATGTTGTCCACTGTGTTCCTCACAAAAAATTGCATTCTAAATGAGCGGCTTTTTCCGAATACCTTGCGGTGGAGCGCTCGCTTGCATTGAGAAATAATCGATCTCGCGACGGCTCATCAGGCCTCTATCAGCACAGCGGACGAGAAACGCGGCCTTAACGCTACGCTGCGCGACCCGCCTCGAGTTCGCGCCGGTATGCCTGAAGGCCTTTGGCGAGGTCGAGCCGAGGCATCCAGCCGAGTTCGCGCCCGATGCGGGCGACATCGATAATCGTCTGCACGTCGGAAACGTCGTCCGCGCCGGGAACAAGATTGATCATCGAGTGTGGGATCGTCCGCATAGCGATTTCCGCGATCTGAGACATGGTCAGCGCTTCCCCCGACCCAAGGTTATATTCGCGCGACTGCAATGTCTCCGCTTCCAGCGCTTTGATGAGCGCCTCAGCGACGTCTTCAACATGAACATAGTGATACATAAAAAGCGGATCGCAGGGGATTTCAGTGGCGCGTCCGGTAGCGGCGTCTCGAATGATTGATCCGAGATTGCAATTGGCGCGGCGATACGGCCCGTAGACACGACTGATGCGCAGGCTTACCCCGTCCAGCCCATATTCAAGGGCGAAGCCTCGAATTAATTGCTCGCAGGCAACCTTGGTGGCGCCATAAATGGACGTGGGGCGAAGTGGCGTGTCCTCGGTGATCGGCGCAGAGCCGACGTTGCCGTAAACACTGATCGACGAGCAGAAGACGAAACGGCGCATTGCATGGACACGTGCCAGATCTAGCAGCATTGCCGTGCCCCCGACATTTACGTCGACCACAATCAGCGGCTGCCCCTTAGCCATCATGGGGCCAGAGACGCCTCCGCCGTGAATGATGGCTTCGATGTTCCGCTCCGAAATTAGGGCTTCGAGCGCTGGGCGATTGTGAAGATCGACGATCTGAAGCTCGACATCGCGACGCCCAAAATCCGTGACGTCGATGGCGGTGGCAACATGGCCCTGGGCGGTAAGGGCGCCCCTTACCGCCATTCCGATCAGTCCGGCTCCCCCAGTGACGAGGACGTTCATACAGAGTTCCTAAAGGCTAGAGACCTACTCAGTGCGGCTGACCGCGTGGACTGTGTCATGCCGCGGTCGGGGTTAAAGAGCCTCGTCGCCACAGCGGTACCTGAGGAGCTTGCTCCCTTCGTCACGGCACAACCTCCAGCCGGGAAACGCCCCTCTCCGACCGCGCGCTCCCTGCGTCAGGACTTGTCGGCTGCGGCTGCGTCGAACACCTTATGTGTCCAGGCGCCCTTAGGCTCTGCGTTCAGGACCTTGTTTTCGCGCAAGATGCCGACCGTTCGCTCATAGTCCTGCGGGTCGAGGTACCCGAAACCTTTCGGGTTCCCGTCGAGAAGCTTGGCGATCTCAGCCATCTGCGTGGTCTGATGCTGCCGGGTCTGCGCGCCGGTTGTGTCGTTCTTCAAGATGATATCGACCGCTTCCGCCTGATGACCTTGGGCATATTCCCACCCCTTAATCGACGCTTTCACGAAGCGACCGAGCGCCGCGAGCATCTTCGGATCCCTGAGCTTGTCCTCGGTCGTATAGAGACCGTCTTCCAGGAGACCTACGCCCTGGTCCTGCCACTTGAACGTGACGAGGTCGCCCGCCTTGAACTGGCCGGATTCGATGATCTGGTAATACTCGTTGTAGACGGCGGCAGCGATGCAATCGGCCTGCTTCTGAAGGAGCGGGTCGACGTTGAACCCTTGCTTGAGAAGGATCACGTCGGGGTGCGCACCATCATAGCTGTAGTGAAGCTTATTCATCCAAGTGAGGAACGGATATTCATTTCCGCCGAACCACACGCCGATCGTTTTGCCCTTGAAGTCGGCTGGCGTGGTGATCCCACTATCCTTCCGACAGATCGTCTCTTGTGCTGACTTCTGGAAGAATTGCGCGATGTTGACGAGCTTTTCGCCTTTCTCGCGTGCCGCGAGCGCGGCCGGCATCCAGTCAACGATCACGTCAGCGCCACCGCCGGCGATGACCTGTTCGGGTGCGGTGTCCGGGCCGCCTGGCTTGATGACGACGTCGAGGCCCGCATTCTTATAGAAGCCCTTTTCTCGCGCGACATAATAGCCGGCGAATTGTGCCTGAGTCACCCACTTGAGCTGTATTGTGAGCTTGTCGTCAGCGCGCGCGACGCCAATCTGTGCGGCGAGACCCGTCAAAAGGACGGCGGCGATTGAACGTTTCCACGATTTCATTGACCTACCCTCTCTTCGCTGGTTGAAAGTGGCGTCTTACTGTAGTTTTTTATGACACAGTAAGACTAGCGTTTTTGATACGATGGGTGCCACGAGGTAACGGCTCGTTCGATGAGAGCAAGACCTCCATAGACCACTGAGCCAGTGAGGGCTGCGACAACGATTGTCGCCCACACCATGCTCAGGTTCATGCGAGCCACCTCCGTCGAGATACGGAAGCCCATGCCAGTAATGGGCGTGCCGAAGAATTCGGCAACGATGGCACTGATTAGCGCGAATGTGGAATTAACCTTTAAGACGTTGAAGACGAATGGCAGTGCATTTGGTAGCCTAATCTGGACGAGCGTACGCCAGTAACCGGCGGCATAAGACCGCATCAGGTCGAGTTGGATGCGGTCTGTGGCTGCAAGGCCGGCGAGTGTGTTTACCAGCATCGGAAACACCGTCACGACAACGACGACGGCCGCTTTGGATTGCCAACCGAAGCCGAACCACATGATCATAATTGGCGCGATGCCGACCATCGGAATGGCGCTGACGAGGTTGGCGTAAGGAAGCAGACCTTTCGTCAGGAATGGAAATCGGTCGCATGCGACGGCAAGGGCAAATCCGGTGGCGCAGCCGATCGCGTATCCACTCAGAGCCGAACGCAGGATCGTCTGGACGAAATCGCTCGCTAGCAACGCCCACTGTTCGAAAAGCGTAGCGGCGACGAGGCTCGGGGGCGGCAGTAAGATGAGCGGCACATCGAAGCCACGTACCGCGATCTCCCAGAGCACGATCACCGCCGCTCCGAAAAGCGCCGGCACGACGAGTTTTCGCGCAAAGCTGTCCTCTTCGGCAAGCCGGTTCAGCCCGTTCGTTAATGCGACGAGCGAGGCCCCGAGCACCATCCAGGCGCCGCTTCCGACGGTGACACCTTCACGAAAAAGGCAGAAAGGTATGGTAAGTCCCGCGATCGCCGCAGTGATCGTTATTGTCGCGTCCGCGCGTCGTTCTGGACGAAGGAACAGCGTCGCAGCGAGGCACACGACGACGATACCGGCGAGGATTATGACAAACGCAGGAGCATCAAGCCAGGAAAGCGGAGTTGATGTGGCCATGCCCACCATGTCAAGAGGGTCGACTTTGTCGTCGACCGGCGCATCGACGACGCGCACGGCGACCGGTAGAGCCATGCCGACAAGAGCGAGGACAGATGCGATTCCTGCTGTGAGGTTCTTCATGGCTGTTGCCCCATGGTGCGCCGCACTAGACTTTCGATTGATGTGACCGTGAAGACAAGAGCGTGGCTGAGCGCGGCCGCCATCACAAGCGCGCTCCAGATCTGCATGGTCTGGCCGTAGTAGGAACCGGTAAGCAGCCGCGCCCCCAGACCGGCAGTTCCCCCCGTCGGTAACTCCGCAACGATGGCCCCGACCGTACTGACAGCGATGCCGACTTTGAGGCTGGAGAACAGGAAAGGTACGGAACTAGGTAGCCGCACCTTCCAGAAGACCTGCGTACCGGTAGCGGTATAAGTGCGCATCAGCTCGGCGACGGACCTATCCGTCGAGCGTAGGCCCTTGACCATGCCGATCGTCACGGGGAAAAAAGAGAGATAGGCGCTGATCATCGCCTTGGGGAGCACGCCGACGAGCCCGATATTGCCGAGGATGACCACGGCCATGGGCGCGATAGCGAGGATCGGCACCGTCTGTGACGCCACGATCCAGGGCATCAGGCTCGCATCAAGCACCTTGACTTGCACGATACCGATGGCGAGCAGCACCCCGACTACCGACCCCAGCACGAACCCGATGAGCGTCGTCTGCGCGGTAACGCCGACATGATAGAGCAAGCTATGCGGGTCCGTGGGGGCAAAGCCGAATACCGTAGTGCCGATTTCTACTGCGATTCTGTCGGGCGTCGGCAAGATTGGCCGCCCGAGATTGACGGCGTGGTCGATCATAAGCCACGTGCTTACGTGCTCGCCCGCCCTACTGATTTCCGCGCTAGCCAATGGCGCATTGAGGACTATGGCAGCAGCATACCAGACGAGGAGAATCGCGACGCCGACAAGAACGATGGGCCGGGTGTTAGTCATCATAGCTGTGGCCCCGCTTAAGCCCATCGCGCACACGAGCCGCGACCTCAAGAAATTCCGGCGTGTCGCGCATGTCGAGGTCACGCTCACGCGGCAAAGGGCTTTCGATTACCTCGAGAATTCTGCCCGGTCGCGGGCTCATCACGACGATATGCGTCGACAAAAACACGGCTTCGACAATGGAATGGGTGACGAAGACGCAGGTCTTGCCCGTACGCCGCCACAGCTCGGCAAGCTGCAGATTGAGATGGTCGCGCGTGATCTCGTCGAGCGCGCCAAATGGCTCGTCCATGAGCAGCAGCTTCGGCATGAGGCTGAGCGCACGAGCGATCGAGACCCGTTGCTGCATGCCGCCGGAAAGCTGCCAGGGAAATTTGTTATCGAACTCGGTAAGACCAACCAACGCGAGTTGTTCCCGAGCGCGCTTACGCCGTTCGGCTCGCGCGACGCCCATAACCTCCAGCGGCAATTCGACATTGCGGACAACGCTTCGCCACGGCAGCAGTGCTGGTGATTGGAAAACATAGCCATATTCGCGACGCTCGCGCGCGGTATGCGGATCGAGGCCATCGATGTCCACGGTACCGGTCGTCACCTGCTGTAAATCCGCGATGAGGCGCATGAGCGTGGTCTTGCCGCAGCCAGAAGGACCGATCAAAGACACGAAAGAGCCCTCCCGAATGGTGAGGTCGACATTGGAGAGAGCAGTCACCACGCCGTCCGCAGTGCGGAAGGTGACCCCCGCATCCCGGACCTGAACCACGACGCGAGGTCGGATTCCTCCCGAATCATGAGGCGCTTCCTGATCGGTGACGTACGTCAAATGCTTTTCTTGCGGTTCCGCCTGATAGGCATGCGTATAAGCCACAGACATTCTGCAGTCCTTGCGAGAACTTAAGGCGAAACCGCGACCGACGTTGCCGCCGAACGTAAATGGCGCTACGTCGATACCGGAATGTCCCAACTTACGTTTTTTCACTTTCAGCCTCCGTCAAAATGCCGAAACGCTGGCGTAGTTACCATGCGCATGCCAACGGGCCGAAGAAGGCATCCACGGCAGGGTGCAGTGCGCGTACGGGGAAACGATATCAGCCGCATTGGCATTCTGCGTTGCGCGATAAGCCGATGCGGTGTCAAGCAGTATGCGCAGCGAAAAAAGCTCGATCAGATCGTGCACCGAAGTTTCCAGAATTCGCGCGCCTTTATTCCGCTCGAACCGAACCATGCCCTGGTCTTCGAGCTTCAGCAAAGCTTCGCGGGCCGGCGTGCGCGACACCGACAGCCGCGCCGCAATCGTATTGACGGAGTACAGGCTGCCGGGCGTCAACTCGCCGCTGGCAATGGCTGCGCGCACGGCTTCATACACGTGCGTTGCAAGGTTTTTGCGGCCTGCGTTTGCTAGTTCCATCGTGCTACCCTTTGCTTTCGCGACAAATCGGATTAATCGTTTTCGATGTTCACAGAGCCGCCGCGACGACGGCCGCTAATTCATTTCCTGATGCACATTGCGACCGGGCGGATCGGCGCGCCGGTTGCACCGCGCAGTTTGATGCATGCGCCAAAGAACACAAACTCGCCAATTCCGTCGTCCGACAACGCTTCGAGATTCGCAATCTCCAGAATCGGCACACCGGCTTCCGCCAGCAGATACGTATGTACGACCTGCCAGTTCTCCGGATCGTTGGACGGATTCTGCTCGAGCGAGTGGTTGTCTGCGCCAATCATCGCGGCGCCCGCGCGGGCGAGAAATTCGGCGCCCTCGCGCGTCAGGCCCGGCGGATTCGGCAAATACGTGTCGTGATTCGGCCAGTAACGCATCCGCCCGGTTCTGATTAGGACCACATCGCCCAGCTGCAACTTGATTCCTTGGTGTTTCAGACACCCCTTTATATCTGCTTCGCCGATGCCGTAGCTCGGTGGAAGGACATCCAGACCATGCAGGCGCGCAACGTCGAGCATGATGCCGCGCGCGATAATCGGTGGGTGTTTGTCGGCGCCCGCCTTGCGCCAGCCGCGGCTGCCGAGGTGTTCGTCGCTGGAGAAGCCATTGAAAATCGTGCCGTCGTAGCCAAAATGGTTCAGTGCATCGATATGTGTGCCGGTGTGCGTGTACATCGAAATGGCATCTCCCGAATATGACACCAGCTTGTTGCCAGCATCGCCGACCACCATTGAATCGCTGACCTGCTCCCCCCGCGGCGTGTGGGTCATCCACATCTGGTAGCCCTGGTCTCCAGAATTGAACCAGCCAGGCATGCCAACGAAGTTGTCCACCGACAAGTCATAGACACGCGTGGGGTCGGCGCTCGCCATGATCTTCTGCCGGCTTTCAGGCGTGATCAGGTTCAGCATGCCGATCTCGTCGTCTGAGCCAAAGGGACTCGCGGTGGCTTTCCGGAACGCAGCACCGTGGGCTGCGATCCTATTCTTGACGGCTTCGCTCACCAGACATTCACTACACATAGTAGCCTCTCCTCTCACTGTTAAAGTCCATCCGCCGCGGCAGCGATCGTTGTCCAAGTACCATCGTCTAGCATAGGCATTGCCCTGGTAGCTACTTGTCGCGGCTTATCGATCCTTCGAGAACTAGATTCACATCAGGGCGCGAGAAAGACCACACAAGCCCCGCTGTCGCGCGGTCCGTTTAGAAGGTATGTCGAAATGCGCCACGAACGACGAACTGGCTTGCTGAACTCGAATACGTTCCGGCGCCCGGTATGTACGCGTGGTCTAACGCGGCGACGCCGGTATCATCGCCAAGATGTTTTTGGTAGGCCGCCTCGACATAGACACCGGTTCGCTGGCTGATGCTGTAATCCGCCATCACGCCGACCTGATGCCACTTAGGCGTGACTTTGCCGCTCGACCCGTCAAAAGCTGCTTGCGTATAGGTGTACATCGCCGATAGCGCCACGTCGGGCCGCACCTTGTAGATCGTGTTCGCCTCGAAGTTGTCGAACTTAAGCGAGGCAGGCACCACCTCGAAATTCCCCGAGAACGCGCTGGCGGTCGGACTTAACAAGTCGGTATGGGAGTACGAGACCGCAAACGTTGCGTCACCGACGATGTAGCTCACTCCCCCGCCCCACACGCGCTGCCTTGCCGCACCGAAACCAGCCTCCGACGATGGGTCTGATATCGGTCCAGGCACCGCACCGCCCGCTGTTGACGCGGGCGAGTTCATCTGCTGATAAATCGCCGAGATCGTCAAAGGACCCGTCACATAGCGGGCTCCCATCCCATAGTATCGATTCTCAGCAAAGTTCGACTGATTGCTAAACCCGTACATGCCACTAAAAGAAAACCCATGATACGAGTTGCTGGCGTACTTTATCGCGTTATCAATATGGAACGTGCCGTTGGCATTGTCGTTGTCGAATGGATGAGCGAACGTTACCCCCGAGTAGTGACCACCCAGCGTGAGCGGCGAGAAATAGTCCTGGACCAAGTCATATTGTCTTCCGAACGTCACCGTGCCAAGGGATTGACTTTGCAAGCCGACGAACGCTTGTCGACCGAACTCTCTTCCACCGCTGCCGAGCTTACCTGTGTTGGTATCGAAGCCATTCTCGAGCTGAAAAATCGCTTTTGCACCCCCGCCCAAATCCTCGGCTCCCTGCAGCCCCCAACGGCTACCCGAGTTGTAGCCGCTCTGCATGGCGACAGCCGACTTGCCCTGTTCGTTGCTTATGTAGCCAATTCCGTCTTCTACGACACCATACAAAGTAACCGAACTTTGCGCGAAAGCCGTCGACGATAGCGCGGTAGCGAAAATAGTTAAATACTTGAGCTTAGTCATGGAAAATTCCCGATGTTTACGACGTTTGTAGATTAGTATGCCTATGTATTTAGAAATGAAAAAAAAATATTATTCACCCTGCGCTATCTCAGCCAAACCGCATGGGCTGATTCCATCATGCTATGGCGTCGATTCGGGATACACGAGCAGCAACGGTTCGTCGAGTGTCACCTCGTTGAAGTTCGGACCTTCGCCTGCTCGGTCGATCACAATGAATTCACTCTCCGCGCCCAGGCAAATCAAGGCATGATGCCAAACGCCCTTTCCGTAATTGATGCCCTGCCAGCCACAGGTGACAAAGGCGCGCATCGTCTTCGGGTCAAATGGGCCAGGTGCTGCAACCACAATCATGAATGGCCTTTCACGAAGCGGCAGGAAGACCTGGCTTCCCAGCGGATGACGTTCTAGGGCGGAAATTCGCATCGGCATTGCCTGAGGCGATGCACGAAGAAAGTTAACGCCTGTCCTTCCTCCCTCGTCACCCACATCGACTCGAGCAAGGTCACGAAAGCTCAACGCCGTACCGGCATTAACCAGCATGCCCTCCGCGCCGTCGAGTTCAACCACTTCGCCAAAAGGTGAAAACGCATCTTTAGTCAGTGTTTCTACGATGAGTTTATTCACGTTGCATTCCTAATTAGTTTGCGTGTTAATCAATCATACTTTTTGGAACCTCTCCTCGTCTCGATGAGGATTCGCGCATGACCCGGCCTGGGGACGCCCCCGCCCGCGGGTCGATGCGCGATGGCTAACTCCTTGTGTGCGAATACCATAGCTGACAACCGGCGAAGATCGATAACGGGCGCGCTCTATAAACAGCTTATAAAGCGGGATGTTCCTTCATCCAATGGCGTGCGATGTCGACACGCCGGGCAATCCATACATCGTCGTGCTTCATGACGTGGTCGAGAAATCGTTCGAGCCCCGCCGCTCGCGACGGATGCCCTATGAGTCGCATATGCAAGCCCACTGAAAGCATCTTCGGCTGTATTTCTCCCTCGCGGTAAAGCATATCGAACGCGTCTCGCGTGAACTCGAACCATTGATTACCCGTCCCTATGCCAGCGCCAAACTGTCCGTCGTTTGTGGTGAGCGAGTACGGAATGACCAAATGAGGCTTATTCTGCACGCTCTTCCAGAGCGGGAGTTCGTCGCCGTAATAGTCGGAGTCGTAGAGGAATCCGCCCTCTTCCGCCAACAGTCTGCGCGTGTTCACCGAAGGCGAGTACCGGCAATACCAACCGTAAGGCCGCTCCCCGGTCGTACGTTTGATTGACTCGACCGCGAGGCGAATATGCTCCCGCTCGACTTCCTCACTCAATCCGTAGTGCTTGATCCAGCGCCAGCCGTGACTGCATACGTCGAACCCAGATTCGCGAATGGCGGCAGCCGCTTCGGGGTTGCGCTCCAGTGCAAGCGCACAGCCGAACACGGTCATCGCAAGCTCTCGGTCCTGGAAAAGGCGCATGAGACGCCAGAAGCCGACCCTGCTGCCGTATTCGAAGAGACCTTCTGCTGCAAGGTCCCTTCCCTTGACATCGTTAAACAAAGCGTGCGAATCCGTCAGCATGCTCTCCGTGAAGCCCTCGCCGTCCTGTATCGACGGTTCAGAACCCTCCTCGTAGTTCATCACGAAGTTGATGGCAATGCGCGCCTTTTTCGGCCATTTCGGGTTCGGCGGGTTTGCGCCATATCCAATAAAGTCTCGTGAAAGATCCATATCTATTCCGTAAGTCTGAGTGTTCGTGCTAGTTATCTGGTCGGTCAATGGGCTGCCTTTTCTTGACGAGCACAGGTGCCAACCGGCGCTGCCTGCTTCGTTACCGTCGGGCACCGTGTGCTGGTTTCTAATCAGGGCATCGCTTAGAAAGTTTGCTCCTGCCTCCCTCTGACGAGCTGGGACAAGGTGACGGCCAGCACCAACGCGCCGCCATAGAACATGTCTTGGATAAACGAGCCGAAGCCAAGGAAGATCAGGCCTGTGATACCAGTAACCAGGAAGTAGACAGCGATCGTGGTCCCCCACGGATTGAAACGGCCCGGCAAGATGCTGGTTGAGCCCAGAAAGGCAGCAGCCAGCGCGGGCAGAAGATAGGAGTCGCCTGAAACGGGATCCGCTGCACCTTGGGTCCCGGCATAGAGGACACCCGCTAACGAGCCGAAAAGCCCTGAGCAGACAAGACACATCCAGCGCAGCCGGTCGGTATGAATGCCGCTTAAACGCGCAACCTCCCGACCGCGCCCGACGAACAATACCCGCCTGCCGACGGCCGTAAACTCAAAGACATACCAGACGATTGCGGCGAGCAGGATTGCATAATAGAAAATATAAGGAATGCCAAACAGACGATGCACGATCACGTAGTTGCTAAGGACGGGATTGATGCCGCTGACCGTCTGCGAATCGCTGATCCAAAGTCCGATGCCGTGAATGGCAGTCCCCACGCCGAGCGTAACGATTAGCGAATGAATGCGGAAAATTATGATGAAGAAACCATTGATAAATCCGATCACGGCCCCCGCTGCCAATGCCATCGCCACGGCGACGCCCAGTGGAAGTCCTACGTTGACGTTGAGAATCGCGACAATAACGGAGGACAGTGTCAGGGTATTGGCTATGGACAGGTCGAAGTCATTTGCGGTCAATGACACGATGACACCCAGCGCTACAACCACGAGTACCGCCTGAGAGCCAAGAATCGTGGAAATATTGGCCCAGGTCGCGAAGGTGCTTGGCCGCAGCGCGCAAAAAAACGCGAACATCGCCGCCCATACGACGATCAGCCCGTAACGCTCAGCCCAATGCACCAGCGTTATGCCTGTCCCACGACGCACTGTTACGCCGGTTTTGACCGATGCGCTCATAGGACAATTTTCAGGTCGGTTGTAAATGCCTCTGAATGTGCGTAGCAAAGCTCAGCGATTGCTGTCTTGCTGATGGCAGCGCCTTTTAATTCGGCTACGATCCGCCCATGCGCGAAAATAAGCACGCGATCAGCAATCTGCTCAAGCTGTTCGTAGTCGGAACTAGCACACAACACCATCGCGCCCTCATCCGTCGCCGCTTGA